>BNJT01002536.1_pt1 | contig 255444 bp, 335 predicted proteins | sample 8540491 | NCBI WGS metagenome assembly BNJT01 (sample SAMD00202455, study PRJDB9452) | human saliva metagenome | host: Homo sapiens
AATACCATTTATGAAAATAAGTGTACAATTAAGCTTCGTATAAACCTATTACACACAAGTGGAGTAGCAATTCCCAAACCTATCAATTTTTGTTTTCCTAAAGAAAATTTTTCAATCTCTTGAGTAGCTCAATTTTATTTTCTTCTATTTTTTACTAAGTCTTCGTAAATAACATAATAAACTCCTTTCTTTTGAAAGTAAATTATTATATTATTTAAAAATATTAGTGTAACTAAGCTGTGAATAAAAATTCATGACGTGGTTTTAACGTTTTTGACACAAACTTATAAACACACAATAAGAAATAATATTTTTTCAGAAAGGAAGAAAATGGAAAAACTCATCTTTCACTGAATATAAAATAAAAATATTCATATAAAAATAGAATTGTTTTACCACCCATAGTTTAGATTTTCTTTAATGAAAAGCTGAAGAAGATGGTTACGTAAATGATAGACTTCTCGAGATGGTATGCTGGAATGGTTGCAAGAAGTGGAGTAGGACTAATTATTGTTGAGGCATCGCTGTTGAAAAAATTGGGGAAAGCTAAGAGAAAATCAGATTGGTATATGGAATGATAGTTTTATTCACATGGGCTTAGCTTGATTGCAAAGAAATTCATAAATATGGTGTGCCTTGTATGATACAAATTCATCATCTTTGGATTTAAAAAGATAAAATAAGTGAAGTCCCAGAGGAAGAGTTGGATAAATTTTGAGGAAATTGTTTGAAGGAGCCTTTGTTCGAGCTAAAAAATGTGGTTTCGATGGAATGAAAATTCCTGAACTCATGCCTAATTTCTCAACTTAATTCGAGAATATGGAATACAGAAAAGATAGAGAGTATGGAGAGAGACTTTATTTTCAAAAAATTGATTAATACAAGATATTTATTCGATGATAACTTGTTTTAGGCTATAGAATGGTGGGAATGAACCTGATTGAAGATGGCATAGAAATGCAAAAAAATTAGAGAGCTTTGGCTTGGACATCTTGCATGTTTCTAGTGGAGTGCCTAATCCAGAGTAAACAACAGGTAAATTAAAAATATTCTGAAGATTTTCCTCTTGATTGGATAGTCTATATGGGAACAGAAATCCAAAAACATCTTAAATTCCTGTATGATAGCAGTGAGTAAAATTAAAGAAAGTCAAGCTAGCTGACTTATTGAAAACGACTTAGTGGATTTTTGCTGCCGTGGGAAAAGCTATGATTTCTCAAAGATAAGTGGATGGAAAAAAAGCAAGAAAGATTTTAAAATTAGGACAAGTATGAATAAAGGATTAAATAATGATTAGATAAATTTTTGGTTTAATTAATAGGCTTGGAAGCAGGAAAGAAGTGAAGATTTGATTTCGTCAAAAGAAAGTTTTTGTAAATGGAGATCAAATGTTTCGGCAAAGATAACATAGATGAAAATATTGATGCTATAGAATTTGAAGGAGATAAGCTGGGTATAAAATTCAGATATTATATTCTGAATAAAAAACTTAGGATATGTCCTTGTTGAGAAGATTCAAGAGATGCAACTGATTATGGACTTGTTGCCAGAATGGTGATAAGAAAAGATTTAGCTCAGTTGGACGTCTTGATAAAGATACGGAGGGCTTATTGCTTTTTACGAATGACGGAAAATTAAATCATAAATTATTGTTAGCACCTAAAGCCACGTCATTTAAGACTATTGTTGAGATTGAAAAAAATATTTCGGATGAAGATATTTTGAAATTGGAACAGAGAGTAGCGATATTGGTGGCTATGTTACACAGCCAGCTAAGGTCGAAAAAATAGAAAGATAAATTAATTGACTATTAGTGAGGGAAAAATTTCATCAGGTCAAAAAATGTTAGAGGCTATCGACAATAAAGTTTTATTCTTAAAAAGAATCAGCTTTGAAAATTGAAATTGAAAGGATTTAGCTCTGGGAGAAGTTAAGGAAATTGAATTAAAAGATATTATATAAAAGGAGAAAAAAATGAAAAAAATAATTTTAATGGCAGTATTGTAGTATTTTAGGGACAGCTTGTACTGTTGGAATAGGTACAGGGATAGGAATTGGTAGTGGATTTTCTATAGGTGGAGGTGAGCCAAAGTATATGGGAAAAAAAAAGAAAAGAAAGGCTACTAAGGTTGTTGAAAAAGATGCTAGTACAAGAAAGTGAAAGTAGTAAGTAAAATTAAAATGGAAATAAAAAATACAGATATATTTTGTGAGGGTCATTGATAATTACGGGATGTTGGAGTAACCTTAGGCTAGCTGGGAACTCTATAAAAAATGGAATAAAAGAAAATTATAGTTGTTGTCCAATCAGCTGAAGGGAATTAGTTGATAAAGAAAGGACGACATAGAAGTATTCTCTTTGAGATGTTGATAATTTTAGACAACTGATTTAATAATCCAGAAACCTTTGGCTGTAATATTCCAGCTTCCATGGACGGTATTAGAAAATTCAAGCCCCGATAGTCTAATCTTGAATATTTTCTGCTGAAGACTGGGTTGATAGTTTTCATCTACAAGTCTTTTTTAGGTGAGAATTTGAAAAATATTTCTTGTACCCGGCTTATCTAAAAAAGTGGGGAATATTACTAGATGAGGATTTTTGCTGAGAAAAAAATTGTAAATCAAAACAGAGAAAATATTTGGAAAAATTTAATATAAATAAGCTACGACCTTATAGGCTCTGTTTTCTATGAAAAGATTTTACAATTTGATTAAAAGCCTTGAAAATTAAATAAAAATACTTTTATTAATTTTAAGTGAAAAAACTCAAAAAAAATTTTATAAAAATACTTTGATAATAATAATAATTATTATGGTAAAAATAGACTTCATCAAAATTACCATTTTTACCGACAAATATGAAGAAACTATCTCTGTATTGTGATTTTAATTTAGTTAAGAGAGGATAGTTTCGTGAGCCTTGGCACCCAAACCATTTCTGTAGCATATTTACCCACAATAGGGACTCATTTGATAAAACAGCTTTTGAATAAATATTGTCCAAATGATAAAGGTTGAAAAATCTTATCGACCTGACTGGAACGAGATGATTTTCATATTTCTTTGAACTTTGATGCCATTCAAAAACATAATCAAGCCTATGCCGATTATTTAATAAAAATTATATTTGATAAATAAATTAATAAGTTTTATAGAAATATAGGAGAAAAAATAATAGAAAATTGCTACAATTAAGAGCAGGAAGTACAATCAAATCGGAAACGATCCATTTGTTGTGCAAAAGCTGAACTCCACAACAAGTCAGGAGAAATGCTGCTGTTGTAAAAATTTAAAATGAAAAAATTTAATATCGAAATATCTCAGATGCTGTTTATAAAGCAAGATGACAAAATGGACGATATTAAATTAGATGAAATAAAAAACTATCTCATACCAAAATGGAGATTCTTATATGTTCTCTAACCCAGAAACTTGGGAAATCGAATTAAAAGGAGAAGATTTGAGGAGACGCTTTTAAACTATCTTGAAGAAGAAATGCCACTAGATGTTGTTTATTAAAATCAACAGCTGTTGCAGTTGAATTACCTACTTTCGTTGAAAGAGAAGTGACTTACACTGAGCCGGGATTAAGAGGAGATAACTTTGAGAAGAAAGTTATGAAGCCTGCAAGGTGTGCTGGATATGAAATTCAAGATTCCTCTATTCGTTGAACAAGGTGGTGGATCCAAAATCGATACAAGGCAACGAATATGTTGAAAGAGTGAAAAAAAACCAGTAAAAATAAGGGCGTCAGGGGAAAACCGACGCCTTGAATCTGCTATTTCATCTTTGATTTCAATCTTATTTTTGTTGGATAATTTAATCAAAAATTAACTTTTCTAAATTTGTTAAAAAATTATTTTCAACTTTTTAAGTGCTTCAAATATCACAGAACAACTAGTTTGCCCACCACACAAGATTTATCTTTAATGATAATCTCATCTTCTAAATAGTTTCAGCATCCCTTAAAAGTAGTTCTTTCGGATCTTTATTTAATTTATATCCTCCGTTAGCTCATATATATTTTTAAAAGCCCTTTCTTTTCCATTTTTTTTCCAAGACTCTGATATAAATAAATGAAGAGTATTTCATTTCTGCTATTTCAGTTGATGTTACTACTTTCTTCTTTTCTTGCAATGAAGGTAATTCAAAATTCTAAATACGTACTCAATCTCATTTTTAATTTCATTTTTCTCCTTTATTCAAAATACTTCAGTGCATTATTTACTTCTTGTCCTAAAGATACTTTTATGGCCACTATTGCAACTTCCAGTTCATCTAAGTCAGGCTCTCTTGTTGTTATCTTTTGTGAAATGAGCCAGGTAAATTAATTTTATAAATGGATTGTTTAAATGGCTACTGTATTTTTTGCGACTCATATGTAAACTTGCTTTATCACTGGCATCAACACAACTCTCAAAACAACCTTTAATAAAAAATTTGCCAGCTAACAACATGGAACGAACCGAAGTAAAAGTCTATTACTGAAAAATACAATTATAACCCAATAAACATAACTATGATAAAAACATTTCCACATCTAGAATTTGAAGAGTCGTAGCCAATTTTTTTTTGCATTTTCCTAAAGGTTAAGGAATCCATATCATTTTCATAAGCACTCGATAGATTTATATGCCCCGTGATGCTCAAAACCGCTTCCAGCTTCCTTTGAAAAAGAAATTGCTTATATATGTCAATAAAAATACAAGCCTTATGAGCCTCATTGGTTTCATACATTCTGTCCTAAGGGAAGAAAAACTTTAACAAATTAGGAAGGGAGGACTATAAAAACTCCTACCCAAAGTGACAGAAAAAAATCGTAGTGAATGCAGCTGCTTATCTACTTAATTTTTTCCTCTTCTTCTCAACTTGATTTTACCAGAGATTCGTGCTGACTCCAATACAGAGATTCAAACAACATCAACACTCCTCTTGTAAAGGTTCTTTATAAAATCATATTTTCCAATCAATTTTGTTTTGTATACTATCTGTCCTGACGGTCTCCTTACAGCTGTTGCAAAGTTACCTTCCTCTCATCCATAACGCCTTCAATAACCGACCACCAATAGATGCTTTATTCTTTGCCATAATCCTCCTTAATAATTTGCTTTAATATAACGAAAGTTATATCATCATCTGTCTGCCCACAATTGTTCCTAAACTTTCAATAGCTACAATAACTTTTTACTTTATCTCTTCAACAGGAGATCTATTTTATATAGCCCCAGTCCCAACTCTCTATACCAAACAGTTCTCTCTTAATGTTTCAGATTCTATAATACCGTCCGTATAAAATACTATGATGTCTCCAGACTCTATAAAAACCACTATCTTCACGATAATTATAATTTTCTATAAAATCCTATTGCTGCCCTGTAGTCCCACACAATTCAACGTATGTGCATCGATTTTCTATAGACACTAAAGGATTATGCCTAGCTCTGAACATGTAAACTTCATGAGACTCAATATTATATTTTGCATTCAACATCGTAATTTCGAACATATTTGCCTGTGATATCTTTGAAAATTATTTTGCTAAATAAAATTTGGAATTCTTCAGCTTTAATTCATAATTTGAGGATATGGTATAATTGTTTTTAACATAGCCCTCGATAAAGGCCACCAAGAATGCTGCAGGCATAACTCACTCACCCGCCCACATCAGCTATCGTTATCGAAAATCTCATTATCTTGCACTGAAGAATCTTAATAGTCTCCTCCACCCCTTTGGCTGGAGAGAAAAGAAATTGAGTTATATCTATTCCCTTAATCAATGAGACTTCGGTAAAATTTGTTTTCATTGATGAAGCCAATTCTAATTCCTGAGCACTCTTTGTTTTTCTAAAAGCTCAGCATGTGCCGCAGCATTGTCAACAGCAAATAGATGCTTGAATACCAAAAGGAGCTGAAATCAGTTCTCATTATTGATTTCAACTCCTGATCTGAGCTTTTGAACAAAACATAACTCCCAGATCGTGGGCTTAATGCCTCTCACGGAGATGACTTTAAAATTTTCATCATTTAAAACAGTGATCCTCTGAAATGCTCGCATAATATATTTATTGAAATCTTCATTGGAAGAATTTATCAAAATAGATTTTCTGGGAAAGCATCGTGTGTCTGAGTAGTCGATGCTTCCTCAATCTTTTTATTCACAAGATTAGAACCTTCCCACGAGATTGAAATTTCTACTTGTCGTTGTCAGAACAAAATAGGCAATCGGCAAAAGTATTCACAATGGTTTAGTCTATATCAAATATAGACACAAAGCAATTCTTGAAATATGGATTTCAAATTTGATAAATGGACTCTCTTTCTATGTAAGTATTTGTAGCATATTCTAGTTGAGAAGATTTAGTAACCAGAGTTGTGTACGTCACATCCAATTCTTTTCTGTATTCTACTCTCGTCCTTAGGAATTAGTTTGAATCTCAGTTTTTCTTGTCTTTATAATTCCTTTCTGAAAAGTTCTTTGAAATATTCCGTTTTCAACACATTTCAGAAAGATCAGGTATGTCCTTTTCGTCAAAGCCTTTATAATTTTAAGTTCTTTCATTGATATATTGATTAACCATATATATAAATATACGTATATATATAAACTATGCAATAATCATATATAAAACGTGACTATCATAATTCCTCCAAACTAGTTGAAAACAAAATAGTACGTATATTATATAATTTTGTCTAAATTTCTAGTATTCTATTTAATCTTTTCTTTTAATTTCGATTTGTCAACTTTTTCGGGAACAATTTGCTTTAAATCTTCAATACTTGCTTTTTAATTCCAGAGATTGAGCCAAAGGTTTGTAGTAATCGTCTTACTTCTCCGATGCCATCAATTTTATCAAGCTCTGATGAAAATAATTCTTTTACTTCTAAGTTTTTCTGTGATAAGTAATTCCAAATCTGTGAGCTTTCGTCTTACTCTTTGGAAAAATTTTCCAAGGCCTCCATATCCTTACTCAAGCTATACGGAACCGATTCCTATGTTTATAAATTTCCTCATCACGCTTTTGCCAGACTCAAAAAGCTCACTCAAAATGGATCTTTCCCAATGTAATTTCCCCAGCTGAATTTATTTGTCCAAGCCACATGTCTATTAAAATTACATCTGGAAACTCAATGTCAGGTGTTTGAGTATCTTCTCTCAACCTTCTCTCATCATTGAAAAATCGTCGGGTGTGTCCTTACATCTAATTTTTAAATTTTCTATATTCTTTTTAGCAGCTCTCCCCTCAATCGAAACTGACATCGAAGCTAATCATCTTTTCCTTGAATATTTGAAATATCAAAACATTCAATTCTAATCGGATATCTTTTTAATTCCAAGATATCTGAAATCTTTCTAATACCTTTTCAATCGTATCTTTTTGGAATAGAAAGTCTCAAATCTCTTTTCTAAATTTTTATAGGCCATATCAAGTAAATCTTTTCTACGGCCTTTATTTTTGGAAAATAAAATTCTTTTTCTTGCATCTTCTCTCGATAAGGCATCCACCACAACAGCCAGTTCGTTCTCTATATTCTGCATCAAGAACCAAGCTTTTAGGCAAGAATATGTTTTGAATAGTAAGATATAGATATGGCTTCTGTAAATAATATCCACAATTTTATAAATCTATCGAAGTTGAACTCTTACCTAAAATCTTTCCATCTCTCATATTTAAAACACAAATGAAAACCTTGTCACTCTCTTTTTAAACACAGAAAATATCCTCATCAAGTTCCTCTCATATTGAATTACTTGCGAGTTCTCAATATAGCTCTTTTAATCTGTTCTCATAAATTATAGATTTTTCAAAATCCATATGTCTCTGCTGCATTCATAAGTGCTAGTTAAATCGCTTATAATTTTATGAGTATTCCCTCTTAAAAACTTGCTTCAAGTTTTCGATATCCTGTTATATTCCTCTCCTATGTCTTTTATAAACACAGGGCAGTACAGCTTTTCATATAATATTTCAAGCAGGGTCTTGTTGAGACTTTTTCATGTCCCTGTTACAATCTCTTATTTTGAATAATTTCATCAAAAATATTTTTAAGTCTCCAAGCTCCATATAGGATAGGTACAAAATATTCTCCATTTTTATGATCGAGGCCTTTGTCGTTCTAATAATATGCTTGGAAATTCCTCCTTGCTAATTTTATAAAAAGGGTGGAGTCTTCTCGTCTTTTAAAAAGTATGTTGTACTTTTGGAGAATATATATTAAATTATTTTCCAAAAGTAAGGCATCTGTCTCAGTGTTAGTATTCGATATCCTCAGCATTTTCTATAAGTTCATTAGTTTTTCATTCCTCATGACCCCTACTGAAATATGAAGGCACCTGATAAATTTTTAGCCTTTCAAACATAGATGACCTATTATCAGTAAATATACTCCAGAAGATTCTGGAATATTAGTTACCAATGTCCAAATTTGTTCTCCCTATGGTTTTGTATAAAACATTTATTTTTTAGGTCTTGCTTTCTTTCAAATCTTTAGCCAATTTATTTACAAAAAGTTACAGATCTGTGCTTTGACCACCACTGCAACCGATTGAGATGGTCAGATGTTTCCTTCTTTGATGTGTCGTGGAAATTAAAAATTCTAGAAGTGGTAACAATTTTAGAATAAAATTCCACACTCTCTTTGACTTAAAAACATAGTCTTGAACTTCTTTATCGGAAACCACTTTTTATTTTTAGTTCAGATAATATGGATTTGGAATAAACCTCATCAGAACATCAAATCACTATCAAAAGGGGTATACCGTACTTATATCCGAAAGATTGAATATGGATATTTCATATTAATGTCCAAACAAAATTATCTGTACTTTCTAAAAGTATCTCAAGTTCAAATATTTTAATATTTGTGAGTATCCGATAACTAGATCTGAAATTTCTCTTGTGGGATAAATTATTCCAATTTCCTTTCTACTTTCCAAGTAAAGTTTTTCTTTCAAAGGATGAGCTCCTACGACTTAAATTATCTTCCTAAAATTGTTAGCTTCATCGCCTCCAGAAGATAATATCAAGTTTGACATCTAAGATATATATAATGTAAATTCATGTCTTGTATTTTAAAAAGGTTCTAAATATCAATACCAACAGCTAATTTTTCTATTTCAGTTGCTGAGCAAATGGATTTTTCAAATCAAGTGGAAGATTATCGATTGTGCTAGTAATTTTATCTTCTAAAATATTTTAAAGCAGTGGTCTTACCTACCACTCCAAACCAGTTACTATAATGTATATGCTTAGTATGCAGATTTTATCCCCTTACCTTTGCCTCTCTCTTTAGTGAGGTACTTATTATGTATCTCTCAATTAGCCGTCTGCGTTGTGCTATCTAGGTTGAAGAGTTTGTGTTTATTAACTTCTGAGACCTCGATGACTGCAAGCAGCTGAAATAAATAATTGGTGACTACTTAGCAACATTCCTGCCACGTATCATAATATCCCAAGTTGTTGCAAAATGGAGGAGCGCTACAAAAGTCCATATTTTGCAGTTCATGAGTTTTCATTTTATTTCATGCATAGCCACAGCCAAAGCATCTATTCTCAAAAGCAGCTCCTTTTTACCACAGGCTTGAGCTCTAATAAAACTTTCATCAGCTCATAAAATCAATTTTAAATAAACACTTTCTCTTCCAGGATAGTATACTTTAGAATGGTCTTTCCTCAACAAAAACAGTCTTATAATTTACTTTTTATTCTCTTCTACTTCTGTTATTCCTGTTCTAGCTAGCTTCAAATTCTAAAACTTTTACAGCAGCTGACCCTAAAGTTCAATAAATTTTTCTCAGCACCTGCTAAATTTTCTCCAATAAGTCTCCCAATTTTAGATTGCTGTCATGTGAAAAGAGCAATATAAACATTTTATCAAGCACTGGTGATAAACGAGTTTGCATGTCTCAGCCGAATAAACATGAATGTTGTTCATATCTATCTGATTACGATAGCTCCGTTCCTATTTTCTATGCCAGTGTCATTTAAAATTCTATGTTAGGTCTAATTCAGTAGCAACAATCACAAGATCTGCTGTATATTCTCTTTTATCAGTTTTTAGTCCTATAACTTTTATTTTCAAAGTTCTTACTTCAAGAGGTTTTTCATTTAAAATATAAAATTAATTTTTCGTGTTCATTGATATGTTCTTCTAAAATTTGAGTGATTTCTTTATCAAAACTTTTTCTTAAAATTCCATCAAGATGTTGGATGATTTTTACATTCTTACCCTAATTTCAAAGCTGCCTCTGCGATTTCAAGTCCAATATACCAGCCCTATAATCACGATATTTTCATTTTCTTTTTCATCAAATTCTCTACAACTAGACCATCATCAAAAGTTTTTAAGTGATAAACTCCTTCAACATCTAAATTTTTAATATCTTTCTGGATTGATGAATCTTGCTCCAGTTAGGTTAGTAAGCAATTCCGTAACTATCTTCAAAACTTTGTTTTCATTTAAATTTCTAACAGCTCATTTTTAAAATCTACATTTTCAACCTATGTTTAATTTTTACATTGATACCTTCTTTTTGAAATTCCTCATAGTTCTTGCAAACCATAAGAATCAGCATTAGGATAAAAATCTCCCAACATAATAAGGCAAGCCACAGCTCCCCAAGAAAATAGCATCCGTCATTTCACAAACTGTGATATCAAACCTTTTTATTCATTCTTTTGCTTTTAGATGCAGCACTCATTCCTGCCGTTACTCCCAATAATAATAATCTTTTTATTCATCTTTTTCCTTCTTTCTTTTGTATTCTCTAAAATTGTTCCATCTATCGTGAAACCACATCCATTGCTCTGGATATATATTACATCTTCCATAGATATTTATTAATTGTTGCACACCATCTTGAACGTCTTGCTTGAAATTATCTATCTCTTAAATTTTATTTCATCTCCAACATAAAACCGTTATAGTATTGTCGTCGTTGAAAAGTATTGTAAACTAATATAAGAGGCATATCAAATTTTAATGCCATTGATACAGCTCCACTAGGTGCTTTGGTTTTCTTTTCATTTACCTGTCCCTTATCTCTATGATCAGAAAATAAAAGCGTAGATTTTCTTTTCTTTTAGCTTTGAAATTAATTCTCTGCTGGTCTTTTCAGATTTTTCAATTACTTCCATATTTTAAAACTTTACTTCTCACTTCTTTTTATAAATGTTGATATATGGATTTCTTTTGAGCTTTTAGCAACGGTTATAATTTCATAATTTTTAGCACAAACATTACTTGCTTCCATATTCCCCATATGCATCGTGACATGCCATATACTTCCCCTCTGCATATAAATCATCTATAGATTTTTGATTAATTATTTTTATATTTTTCTTCACTGAAAATATTTTCAAACCAAAGGGGAGCATAAAAATGCTCTTGATCAGTAATTTGAAAAGATTTTGCAATCTCTTCTAATTCACTTCTCACTCTTTTTCAGGGAAGGCCATTCTTTAAATTTATAAAACGAGCGTCTCTCTGACTTTTTATTAATTTATATGTTAAATTTCCTAAGAAATCTCCAAATTTAAATCTAGATTTTCAGAAATAAAAGTAATATAAAAATATCTAGCTATCATATATTGTATATAGTACATACGTCATCTCCTTAAAATTTTTATTTTAAAAATTATAGCACAGTCTATATTTTTGTGAACTCTCACTTTTAGTTATAGAATTATCTTTGGACTAAAAGATTTTTAGAAAAACATTTTCAAGATAAATATTGATTTCATATCTTGATATTTTTCGTATGTAAATGCTATAATATTACATTAAAGAATTTTTCTGGAGGTTATAATGAAAATTGGAATTATCGGAGCAATGAACGAAGAAATAATCGAGTTAAAAAGCTCTATAGACAAAATATAAAATTTGAAATTAGTAATTTGAAAATTTTTGAAGAAACTTTTATCTAAAGATGTAGTTTTAGTTGAAAATTGGAATTGGAAAAGTTAATGCCGCTATCTCTACCACTCTTTTAATTTTCAAATTTCAAAGTTGATAAAATAATTTTTACAGGGTAGCTGGGGCGTTAATCCAGAAATAAAGTTACAGATATGAGTTATAGGAACAGATTTAATTCGAATCCGATATGGACGTTACAGCTGGAGGAAATTATAAGCTTGGGGATATACCTAGAATGAAGACTTCAAACTTCAAAGCTGACCCATATCTATTTACTCTAGCTAGAAAAATGTTGCAAACAAAAATTATTCGGAGCTAAGAAAAATCCATAAGGGAAGAATTATAGTAGGGATGAGTTTGTTGCTTCATCAGAAAAAGTAGCAAGGCTCAGAGAAATTTTTAATGCTGAGTGTGTCGAGATGGAGGGAGCAGCAGTAGCTTTGATGTGTGAAGTTTAAATATTCCTTTTTCTTGGTCTTTGAGATCAATTTCAGATAAAGCGGATGACGAAGCTGGAATGTCATTTGATGAATTTTGTAAAATTGCAGCTAAAAATTCAAAATCAATTGTTGAAGGAATTTTTATCATTGATGTAAACGGAGGGAAAATGAATATTGATAGTTTACTTGAAGAATTATATTCTTATTCTATGTTTAGCATAAGACTTGGTTTAGATAATATAAAGATATCTGTAAATATTTAGGAGAGCCACAAAATTCGTACAAAAGTTATACATATAACAGGGACTAACGGGAAAAGGTCTCGACATCTACAACTGTTGAAAAGAGTTTTGTTAGAGGCTGGATATAAAGTTGGAAAATATACTTCACCTCATATTTTTAGAATTTAATGAGAGAATTTCTTTCAATGATAAATATATTTTCAAATGAAGATGTTGCAAAATATTATGAACGAGTTAAGAAGATTATTGAAGAACACAATATTCAAGCTACATTTTTGAAGTTACTACAGCTATGATGTTTGATTATTTTAGAGATATGAAGGCTGACTATGTAATTTTTTGGAAGCAGGTCATGGGTGGAAGATACGATGCAACAAATATCTGTGACAATGTTGTATCTGTTATAACAAACGTTGTCTTTTAGAACATACAGAATATTTGGAGATACTATCTATAAAATTGCCTTACGAAAAAGCTAGGAATAATTAAAAATTGTCCTTATACAATTTTTGCAGATAATAATCCTCGATGTTAAAAAGCAATCGAAGAAGAAACAGATAAAATATATCAATGTCTTAGAAAAATATAAAGACAGTACGTATGAATTAGATTTTTAAAAGCTTTTCAACAAATATTTTTATAAATGGAAGTAAGTATGAATATTCTCTGGAGATTATCAATATAAAAATGTGTGTGCTTATGAAGTTTTAAAATATTTAAATATTGACGATAATGCGAAGCTGTGAAAAAGTTGTTGGCAATGTAGATTTGAAGTTTTTCAAAAAGAGCCACTTGTTATTTTTGATGGGCTCATAATTTAGCTGGTGTGGATGAACTTACAAAAATTTATAAGCCAACATTTTTCAAAGATGAGGTTACTATTCTTGTTTCTATTTTGAAAGACAAAGATAGAAAATCAATGTTTAAAAAGATTGAATGAAATTTCAAATAAAATAATTTTGACTTCAATTCCAGATAATCCTAGAGCATCGACTGCCAAGGAATTATATGATTATGTAGAAGTAGAAAATAAAAATGATTTCGAATCATGAAGAAGATCCTCATAAAAAGCATATAAGCTTTGCTCTTTCACAAAAGAAAGGTAACAGTTTGCTGTGATCGTTCTACATATTAATAAAACTCAAAGAGGGTTTAAATGGATAGGATAATAAACACAAAAACAAAGAACAAAGAAGATATTGCTGAACTTGAAAAAGAGTTGAAGCAGGATACAAAAACAGAAAAGAAAAAGATAAAACTTTTATAACGATATTGAAAATATTTAATTTAACTGTATTTCTAGGATTTTATTTTTGCTAGAAGTATGTACATTCTCAGCTCAAAATCAAGAGACGGCACTTTTTAACTGAGGAAGCAACAAAAAGATATTTTTAGACAGGATAGAAGTTAGAAAAGAAAATTTCTATTCAGCACCTAGAAAAGTCGAAGTTAAAAACCAGAAGTTATAAAAATTTCTCCTGAAGATTTAGAAGTGAAAAGAAGAGCCAGAAATTAAAATTGGACTCCGAAGAATTAAAAATTAAAAAGGCTCTGAGGCTTAAGTAAATCAAAACAAGAGAGAGATGTAGAGGAAGTTATCAAAGAAACTGTTGCTAAGGAGTCAGCAAAAAGTGGCAGACAAACAAGAAAAAGAAAGTTGAGCAAAAAGAAGCTAAAAGAAGAAAAGATCTACAGTAAAACAATTGCTAAGATGCCAAAGACGAAGTAAAACAAAAGCTGAAAAAGAAAAATCTAAGTCTAAGGATAAGCCTCAAAGAAAAAGCTAGAAGAAGTAAAAAGAAAAACTGTAGCACTAAGGTTATAGGGAAACTAGAAGCTGTTGAACAATTGAGTGATGCAAAAATTAAAGAAAAAATAAATAGTGAAATTAAAGAAATTCAAGGAACATTTGGTGGAGAATAATTTTCGATAACTGGGAGGAAATATGTTAACATACTACTATTAGAGAAATCGTTGATAATTTAGAACTTGAAGTTATAAATGAGGGAAATTTAGATTTAAAATAGATATTCCAAATTTATATCAAATCGGATATGAATTAGTTGGATTTTTGGATAAGGACAGTGATGAATTAAACAGATATATAAATATTTGTAGTTTAAAGAATCAAGATTTTATCGCAACATTTTTTCCAAAGAACAAAAAGAAAAAGTTATCTCTGATTATATGTCACTTGGCTTCCCAGCTTTAATTTTCACAAAAGGATGCTATCATAACTGAAGAATTTTACTATTATGCTAAAAAGTATAATAAAAATATATTTTTGAGTAATGAAAAAGCATCAGTAACAATAAGAAAATTGAAATTTTTCTTTCAAAAGACTCTGTCAATAGAAGAATTTTATGAAGACTATTCTCTTGTGGAAATTCACAGTATGGGTGTTCTATTAGGAGGTTATCCTGATGCTAGAAAAAGGTGTGATCGATTGAGTAATAGAAAGAGGTCATAGAATGATAACAGACAAAATCTTATCATTCGTCGTGTCGGAGAACAAAGATTTAGTTGGATACAACGCCAGAGAAACAGCTTGGTCACTTTTACTTGGAAGACATAAAGCAGCTATGTCGATGTAACAGATCACTTCGGGAGTTAAATCAACAAGAACTGATAAATATTTTAATCGTACTTGAAAAATGGAATGAAAAAGAATTTTTATGACAGACTCGGTGTCGATACGCAATATGAAGATTTTGTCGGAGAAAATTACATATGTAATACCTGTTAGAAAAGGAAGAAACTTGGCAGTATCATTGAAACTGCAGCTTTGACATTTAGACTTAGAAGAATGGACACAACACACCTTTCAGAATTTTTAATGAAATCTCAAGAAATAATAGAGCGAGAAAGAGAGAGAGAAATGATATGAATACTAATAGATTACCAGTTTCAAAATTGGTGAATGAGTTTGACTGAAGTTAAAGTTTTGGTGAAGACAAAATTATTAATATTTATATAAGCTCTTCAAATGTGTACAGACCTTCTGTCTTATCGGATTTTTGATCTCGATTGAAGAAGTTTCAAATATAGAATACAAATCAAAAATAGAATTTAAATTTTTAGAAAAACCTTCCACAAGAAGAAAGAGAGAGCAAATCTAAAAAGTGACCCTATGTATACCTATGATAGTCCTAACGGCAGATGTTAACTATCACAATACTTTTTGAACTGGTTAGTGATTGATACTTGCATTTGCTCCATATAAAAAGTATCTCAAATCATTGCCAACTTCAATAACTATTTAGATTCATCTGAAACAGTAAGTGTTCAGAGTTTTTGTAGAGCTTTATGGTTTTGGAGTATTATTGACTGGTAAGAGTGAATAGGAAAAGTAAAACAGCTCTTGAACTTATTCACAGAGGTCACAGACGTATTGCAGATGATGATAGCTAAATTTTTGGAGACACACAGGGTGAGGTAATAGGAAAATCTGCAGAGCTATCATATATATGGAAATTAGAGGAATAGGCATTATAGATATAAAACCTTTACTGGACTTCCCAGTGCTATAAGATTATCTAAAAGACCGATATGATAATAGAGCTTGAAGCTACAAGAAAAATACTGAATATATGTCAGCTCCTTCCACGCATCTTTTGAGGATGTTCTAGAGTAAAACCGATTAAGAAAAGAATATTAGAAGTATCTTCTGGGAAGACGCAGCTATGGTTGAAGTTATGGTAATGGATCATATGTCTGGTCTATTAGGAGGAAAAATAAAACCGATGAAGAATCTATTGAAATAAAAATAAAATTGAAGAAAGTGAAAGCATAACTTTTAACAGCTCATATAAATCCAGATGGAGATGTCTGTTGGTTCATCATTGCGCTCTGTTTTTAAGTTTAAAAAGAAAAGTATAAAAATAAAAATAAATTTAATTTTCAAGATGTTATACCTTACACAACAAAATTTTTTAAAAGGTAGTGAATGTTTTTGAAATATACGATAAAGAGAAAAATATTTTTGTGATTCATTAATATTTTTGAGACTCTGCAACGAAAGAAAAGAACAGGAGATCTGATATTGAGGCAAAATTTACAATCAATATCGACCATCACGTTAGCAATCCTCTATATGGAATATTAATTGTTATTCCAACGGCTTCGACTTCTAGAAAATTATTTATAATTTTTAAAAGAGCAAGAATTTGATTTTTACCAGCGCGATGATGCACTTTATTTAGGACTTGTGAATGATACCGGAAATTTTTTCCTCATAGTAATGTTAAATACTGAGACTATGCTTTCATGGCGACGGATTTGATTTCAAAAGGCGTGAATAATATTATATATGGGGTAATTTTTAAAGTTCTAATTTCTTATCAAAGTTTAAAAACTTCTAGGAGAGGCACTGCACCTGAATTTTATCCTGATTAGTCTATTATTTTTAGATGCTGAGATTATTCAGCTAAAAAGAAGATACTGAAGGCTTAGTTGAAAATTACTTTGCATATTATGGGCTCTGTCTCATATTTTTGAGAGAAGAGACTGATACATAAAAGGTAGTATGAGAAGTAAATATGAAGTTGATGTGAACAAGATAGCAAATATTTTTGCGGCGGAGGACATTATAAAGCTGCTGGTTTCTCATCTGATTTTAAAAAGCAGAGAAAATTTTAAAATAGTGATGGAGAATATAAAATAATACTTGAAAATATTTTTAAACATTGTATTCATATACGAAAAGAAAAATTATTGTGGGAGGAAGTAATGGCTGACATAAGTAAGTGTAAGTGGTTTTTGTAAAAACCAGTTAGATTTGGAAGATTGTGTTAATGTTGCTAGATATATAAAAGAAGATAAAATTGTAAATAGTGAAATTTAAGTCAACTTGATGATAAAGATTCGAGAAGGGTTTTTAGATTATATTTCAGGAGCAATTTTTATAACTAGAAGCAGAAATTGTAAATGTTGGAAATAAAGTGTTCGATTCCAAAAGGTAAAGAATATTTAAACTGAAACTCAAAAAGAAAACAAGAGGTTCTTCGACTGAAGAGGAAGAAGAAAGAAATTGTTCCTGTAGAGAAGATAAAAATAATAAAATTTTAATCTAATTAGGCATTCATCTCCTGCTCTGTGGGGAGATGAACTGCCTTGTTTTAGGTAGAATAATCGTATAATTGATATATATGTATAAAAAAGAGAGAGGTAGAGAAAATGATACAACTGAAAGCATACAAGTACAGAATATACCCAACAGAAGAACAAAAATATTCTAGTAAAACTATTGTGTTAGACTTGTCTACAACCTCATGCTTAATGATAGAATAAAAATCTTATGAAGAGAACAGGGAAGATATCAAGAAAATAAAAATATCCAACACCAGCAAAACACAAAAAGACTTTGAGTTTCTAAAAGAAAGTGTGATGTTTGGCACTTGCCAATGCACTGATTAAATTTAGATAAACTACACACAAAATGAAATAAATCTGTTGGTTTTCGAGATTCGAAGTCAAAGATCCAGTTCAAAGCTACACACAACACACAGTCACGGAACTGCAAATATAGTTGGAAAGCACATTAAAATTCCTAAAATTAAAATCGCTAATAAAAATAAAAATACAGAGAAATGTAAAAGGACGATAAAGTCAGCAACAATATCGCGGTAGCAAGTGAAATATTATGTATCTATCTTTAACGAAACAGAAATAAATGAACTTCCTAAAACTAATTCAAATATTGGAATTGATTTAGGTCTAAAGATATGATGATATTGTCAAATGGAGAAAAAGTAGGTAATAAAAAATTTAGTAGAAAAGTAAGAAGATGAAGAGAACAAGAAAATTATCAAGAAGAAAACAAGAAGTGGCAAAAAAAGGAAAAAGGAGATTTGAAAGAATGTAAAATTATCAAAAGAAACAAAAATCAAATTAGCGAGAATACACGAAAAGGTATGAACTGATCATAATGATTTCTTGAATAAGTTGAATAGAAATAATCAAAAAACCACGATATTATCTGTATAGAAGACTTAAGTGAAAAGACTTATTACAAAATCATAAATTAGCAAGAAGTGATATAGCTTATAAAATAAATAAATTAGAATACAAAAGCTAAATAGTACGGAAAAGAAATCATAAAAATTGATAGATGGTATTCATCCAAGTCAAATATGTTCTGTTTGTGGAGAAAATGCGAGGCAAGAAAGCTCTAAGCTATGAAGTGGACTTGTCCATTTTGTAATACAACACGATAAGAGATATAAATGCAGCGAAAAAATATATTAGCTGAAGGTCTAAGAATAAGACAGACAGCATAAAGGCAAAAAAACCATAAGACTATGGGATAACCTACTCAATATGGTGCTTCAGTAAGTATCTACTTCGTGAGCTCTGTGGGAGTGATTCTGTGAGGAGACTGTTGCATTTAATAATTTGGTGCAATGGTTTTTATTTGAGGAATGAAAATAATAAGTTCAAATAAATTCTATTTTTATTTGTGAAAGAAAAATTTTGAAGGCTATAAAATTTATTAAAAGATAAATGAAAAAGAGAGATTGTTCTTGACTTGTTTATTTCATTCTAATCTAACTACATTAGAAAACCTTATTCGTTAAGGATAAAATGTTAAACTAAAGAACCTTATTCGTTAAGATTATTGCAGGCATACTTAACCAGTAGCCACTGTTTTCAAGAGATTAAAATGTAGCAAATGTGTTGAATTGTGTTATAGTCGATTTTCAAAATAATATTGGTGGAGAACTATCTACAGGAAACATTACGCTCTTATTTTAACGAGCTTATCATACAATGATGGTACTATTCTAGTTGCTCAATAACAAGTAAAAAGTTGGAAAAAAAATACAGAGGAGAATAACAATAAATTGTAAAAATATCAAGAAAATCCTGGTTATGAAAAAGCATTTATAAAGTTAATAAGATAAGAAATTGATAAAAAGTAGAATATGGTAAAAGGATTTTACGAATTAGATTTTGAAGATACAGAAAATTCAGACAATCATCAAAGTTCATCTTGCTTTCAAATATATGATGAAGAAATATACGATATAGCCTTTAAAAGAAGAAGACATAACTTAGAATTTATTTCTTTATTTTAAAATAAAGTTTAAAAGTGATGTAGTATCTGAACGACTTTATAGTTTAGAATTTTTAAATTTCGTAAAAGTGGTACAAATTCTGTGGTATCGTTGGACTCATAAGAAACGTCTAATCCGGGATGATGGAGACGTATACGTATTTAAGGAATAAACCATATGAAAAATTAGCGTTAGTATTAGGCTCTTTTATTAGTTGTTGGAACAGCTGTATCAGCTTAAAGAGTTATGCCTGCACCAGTAGCAGCACCTGCAAGTAGTTGAAATAGTTGAAAAACCAGTCATAGTATGCAGAGACTGGAGAAGTTACTCAGCTTGGAGACCAAACGGATCAGTCAAATGCTACAGAGGTCACAAAGTGCTGAAGGACACAAAAATCAGAAGCACTGATTGGGATGGTGCAAACTATACTTCTCAGTGTGAACAACAGCTTCAGTTAATTTGCACAAATCAATCTTTAGAAATTCAGTAATAGACATGGATTTGGCTTTACAAAGAAGAGTGATGACAATAAAAATGGAGTTAGCAATGACATATAGTTATTTGCACACACATATAACTTTCGAGTGGAGTTAGGTAACTCAAAGTTAATGCTTCAGACTAGAATCTACATTCGAATTTAATTCAAAAGTGAAATCAGTAAAAAGATGAAGATACTAAAGAAGAAATGTATAAGTATATTTGAAAAATATGTACAAAGTTAAACCAGTGTTTGATTTTCTGAATAACTTCTTTAAAAATGATTATGTGAAAGTTTTCTGACTAGAAATTAGCTCCAGTATACAGACACTTCTTGGTCTCCTTAATGACATTAATAATAATATGCATAGATTGTATGCAAATGCTAAATTTGAATTACCAGCCTAATACAACTTTCCAAAGCAGGAATTCGACAACTTGTCCAATATGATAAAAATAATAGAACGAGATGATTGATGGTGATTCAAGATCAGCTAGAACAGGTCAAGTGGAATTAAAATTAATAAATGAAGCTCTTCAATATAAATATGGAGCTCATGGAAAGTTGCTTTACAGTTGAAGCTAGATATGGAACTGGTTGTCTTATTCTGAACTATATTAAGTTAGAAGGAATTCAAGGAACTACACTAAAGCAACTGTGAGAAAATGATAAAGGTTGAAAGATAGAGTATGAATTAGAATTAACTCCAGCTATAACTTATAATTAAAGCTACAGATTTCGTAAACTTGTATGCTTGGGTTTGGGTCACTATTTGAATAGAGGAATTGGTGCTTCTGATGAACATTCTCAAAGACATAATTGCTAGACAATGGAGATAGCAACCTGAAGCAAGACTTGGTATGAAAGTTGCTTTCTAATCTGGCTTAACCAAGGTTAAAATCAAAAAATAATAAAATTAAGCTAAGTGAGAATTTCACGGCTTTTATATTGAAAATTTATTAAATGTGATATAATAAAAGAAAAAAAATTTCTGTAGGAGGTTACTTGATGAAAAAGGTGCCGCCATAGGGTAAAGTGGATTTTAAAACAATATTTAAAGAAAAAGAATTGTTACTAACTGATAAAACGTGGATTGAAGAATTAATAAAAGATGGAGCAGCAGTAAGGTGTTACACGTCCTCAATAGATTTGGAAAAACTGTTAAATATGACAACTTTGAAATATTTTTCACAATAGTACGAAGAAAATAAGTTATTTGAAGGTTTGAATATCGAAAAGTGAATACTTTTAAATATCAAGGACAATATCCAGTTCTTTTTCCTTTCTTTGAAGGATGTGAAACAAAGCACTTGGGAAAGTTGTTTAGAATCTATAATAGATATAGTTAGAGACTGTTCTGATTATGAAGTAAAGGGAAAAATTTGGAAGATATAGAACTTGAAGTTTTTAATAATATTTATTTAATAAAGCTGGGGCAATTATAAAAAATCTTTAAGATTTTATGTGAATATGTTGCAACATTACAGTAAAAAAGTAATTTGTTGATCGATGAATATGATGCACCTTTGGTAGCAGCAAATATGTGGATATTTTGGAGAAGCAAGAGACTACTTTAGGGACTTTTATAGCTAGTATTGAAGATAATGAATATCTTGAGATGGCAGTCTTAACTGGAATAGCAAGTAAGGTAGCGAAAGAAGATATATTTCTGGATTAAATAATCTATATGTATATTACTTTTGATGAGGGCTATTCATCATATTTTAGTTAACACAAAAGAAGTTGAAAGCATTAAAATACTATGAAATTGACTTTGAAATAGATAAGGTAAATGGTACGATGGATATAAATTTGGAGGACTTGAATTTATAATCATAATTAAATAACATAACATATGAAAAATAAAAAAATAGAAGTATATTGGTGAGGAGAAATACATCAGATAATCTATTAATCTATGATGCTAAAAAAGGTGATATCTTCCAAGTATAGAAGAACTAAAACAGCAATGAAGAAAAGAACTTACCGAAGTCTTTAGATAAGGGATTTAGTTTGAAGAAGATTTAAAAAGTAAGTCCTGGATATATTTGGTCTTTGATGGTATGTAAGTGGATATTTGAGGGTGTTAAAAATTAAACGATGATCCGTTCTCATCTGATTATGTTGTGGATAACCAAACTTAGAAATTTTATCTTTCTTTGAAAAGATTTTATAAGAAGATTTGCTAGAGATCTGATTATTTTAGAGAACTTATAAATTCCTTGTAAAGGAGATATGTACAGATTTGAGAAAAGAAACTAATATGTTTTATGACCTCACCAAGTCATTTGATTTTTAAACAAGAAAATAACTATCATCTGTTTATCTTAGGAATGTTGAATTCAATTAAAAGAGAATATAAGTAAATCATTTAGAACAGGTCATCGGAAGAACAGACGTTCTAGTACTTCCTTATGATAAAAACAAGTGGGCTTTGTATTTTGAATTTAAAGGTTCAAATCGAAGAAAGAATTAGAAACAAAAGCCAGAGGAAAGCTTTAAAACAAACAGATAGAGAAAATTATGATATCAAGATGAAAAGATGAGAGCATTATTTTAAAATAGGAATGAGTTCTCACAGAACTAGCAATAAAATACAAGAGATATAGAGAGACAATTGAGTAGTTTCATTTTCAAATCATTTTCTTGAGAGTGTATGGTATTTAGCAAAACTCCTAATCGATGAGCCACCTAGTGGTATAAAATCACTAGGAGTTTTTATTTGTTATTAACAAGAAAACCAGTAGTCTTCAAGATCGATCAAAATATCATTTGAGTGTAATGCTCTAAGATAACTTTATGAGGTTTCTCTACCGATTCCAGATATACCCACCAAATGGAGACATAGCATTTCAGGATTTCGATTATATAGTGGTAATCCATACTCTTCCAGTTTCACAGATCTTGCAATATTTAAAGCTCTGTTTATATTTTAGTAAATACTGCTCCACCAAGTCCATATTCACTGTCATTTGCTTTGGTTGTATGACGTCTTCATCATTTTAAATTTGATGATAACTGCAACTGGATTGCAAAATCCTCTTCTTGAGAAATACGGCATCCGTTTGCAACATTAGTATTGATGCAAAGTTGGTTCTATTGCAAGTACCTTTATCACAACCATTTTCTGTATATCTAGTTCCACCCAGTCAAAACAATTCCACCCTTCTTGTTTAGCTATTTCAACGTAATTTAAAATTGTTTTAATCTGTGTTTCATCGATTTGGCTACCTATTACAGTTGTTGGATCGGTGGGTCCATCTAATATTTTTCGATTTCTTTACAAGCTTTTCCAACAAACTCATCATAAATTCCTTCTTGTACAAAATTTCGTAGATCCAGCACAACATACTTGACCTTGGTTAAATAAAATTCCAAGTTGAGTTTATTTCGATAGCTTTTTCCATGTCGCTGTCATCTAAAACGATATTAGCGGATCCTCCAAGTTCCAATGCAGCAAGAATTGATTTTTCAGCAGCAGCAAGAGGCAATATCTCTCCAACAGCTGTTGATCTGCAAATGCTAACTTATCCTAAATCTGTGACAGATTTTCAAAAATTCTCCCTGCAGTGCTTTCACTTTTCTGTGTAACAAGATTTTACACACCTTTTGGTAGCACATCTTGAATTAATTCCATTAAAACGATCAAGCTTAAGAGTTGTTGTACTCGAAGGTTTGATTGCCACAGTATCTCCAGCAGCTAGAGCCGGAGCAAGTTTCAAGCTGTCAGCCAGAATGGGAGATTCCAGGGATAATTTGTCCGACAACTGATAGGTTCTCTTAAAATTAGACTCAAGAATTTTTCATCTAAAACTCGTTGCTTGACCTTCTGTCAGCTCATATACATCCTGCAAAATATCTGAAAATGTGCAGATGATAGAGGAATGTCTCACAAGAGTTGTTTCCTCTTATTGGCTTACCGTATCCATAGTTTCAACTGCTTAGCTAATAAATCTTTATTGTGCATCGAATAATATCTGCAGTAATTTGATTTAAAATTTTGCTGCTCTTTCTTTACTGTAGTGTCCAAGTTTTGAATGCCACTTTTGCAGCTTCTAACTGCTTTATCAACGTCTTTATTCACTTGCATCAGGAAATTCTGATAACAATTCATTATTGTATGGAGCATAAAGTTTTAATCCTTTAACTCCACTGCTAGAGTCCACCCGGTCTCTCCGTTTATAAACATCTTATATGATAAAATATTTTCCATTCAATTCACCTCTCTAAAATTTAATTTTTAATTCTTTACTAATTTTGATCATAATTATATCACCATCTAATGCAAATGTAAATTTGATTAAATATATATATGATGGCGTCGGAAAAATCGGCGTCATCATGCGTCTCAAAATTAATCATTAATTAGCATATAGAAGTCTTACCATTTGCCCTGTCTTGCTATGTTGCCGGTTTTGTACAGGCATCAACTAGGTTGATGTTCTTTTTGTTGCACCATTAGCAAATCATCAGAAACGCCTATGTCTTCTGTTCAATCTCGTTTCTGTTGAGTAATCTATCTTTGCAGCATCAGCATTTGCTTTTCTTTTCTTTAGCGTAAGCATCTTCTGATATCTATCAGCTTTTGTCATCCTCAGTACTTTCGTAGTTGTTATCCATAAAACTAGAAAGAGTTTCTGTCCGTGCTGATTTTCAATGACCAATTTCAATTCAACTGGATATTTTTAAAGATGGATTCTAACTCCACCTCTTGTGCAGTATAGAACTGATCTAAATATAAAAATCGTCCCATCTATGAATTACAAAAGTTCTTCTTTCCATTCTTTCAAATAAGTGCTCTCATTGTTTTCAGCTGGGTTTACAATGAGACATACATCATCTCATAATTCTTGAACCACCTAGAGTCGATTCACTTCCATACAAATTCGATATCTTTGTTACTATAGTTTTGTAAATCTACAAAGACTCCACTCAAGTCTAGACATTGCCTAATTTACTTCTTTCAATCCCTCATATTCTTTTCACATAAACTCGCTGCTGGTCTGTGTTAGAAAGCAAAACAACCCATAAAGAAAATTCCAAGAACTAAGCTTCAAGAAAATTGTGCATAATCATGTTCCTTCTTCATATTCCTTTCGCAATTTAATAACTCATCAATTATACTGTTATCTAATCGTTTTATCAATAAATAAATTTTGCCTGTCGTTATAATATTAATGGTGATGCTATGGAGTGCAGTACAAGGAAAAGAATATTTTATTTTAAGAATATGTCCAGATTTAAAAATTACTGTTTCAGCACCAATCTCTGCAAGTGACAGAGATATAGCAGCATTTATTTGTAGCAAGAGAGAATGGATAGAAAACTTTGAGAAAATTACAAAAGTCGTCAGGAAAATCTTAAGGGCAGAAAAGGAATAAATATTTGGGAAGAGAAGTTGAGCTGAGGATTATTTCTTCTGATTTGGTGAGGATTAGACTGACAGAAAATAGTCTCTACATCTATACAAATGAGAGTTCAAAAAGTTTTATAAGAGAAAAATTTTGTGGAGTTGGAAAATAGGAAAAATTAAAGAAATTCTTGGAAAAGTATTTAGAAAAATATACTTTCTTCACTTGAAACAAAAATCGATTATTACAAAATAAAACGCTCTCATCAGCTTAGAATTTATCATAAAGAGAAAATATATATCTTTCAATTTCGATTTAATTGAAAGGAAGAGTCTCTATTGAGTATGTAGTCTTGCATAGACTTTGTCATATTTTTCTATGGATCATCAAAAGGTTTCTGGTCTTTTGGTCGAAAATATATGCCAGACTACAAGGAAGAAGAAAGAAATTAAAATATTAAATTTGACTTGCAAAATTACTACTGATATAATTACAACAAGAAAATTTTGCTAAACAAAAATATTATTTTAGGAGGTTACTTAATGTTATCAAATTACATTGAGACTTTAGTTGCTAGTATGTCAATGTCTGCATTTGACATTTTCAATTAATTCATACAGCAGATTCTGATATTTCTGGAAAACTTCTGTTCCATTTGAATTGATTTTCACTCACCCCTGCTGAAGGTATTTGAGGACACAACATGGACATAGGGTCAAAAGATGAAAAAAGGAAAAATAAAACTCAGTTGTTTGAATTTTCTCAGTTCTAATGGAGAAAAAGAAAGATTTAAAAGCTATGTTGAAACAATCTAAATTTGAAACGAGCTTCTCATCAAGTAGTTTCTTACAAAATTCGATCTGATAAAAATTCTGGATTAAAAAGGTGGAGACTGGGGATTGGTATTTGTTCCTGCTCCATATTTTGAAGCATCTGAAGAAGTTTTATATTCAACAAGTTACAAAAGTCAGTTAATAAAGATGAATTGAGAACAGACTGGAATAACGACTAGCTGAAGGATATCCTGACTATTCCTTTGACAAATCCAATCACTCATGGAAGGAGAAATTAGCTCAAGTTGTTGACAAAAGCTGGAAAGCCAGTTTCCTAATGCTGAAATCGAAGTTGAGTATATCAATGCTAATATAAAATTCTAAATTTGAAGGGCAATTACAAGAAGAAAACTGCTACTGTAATTTTTGCAGATGCTAACGGATACTTCTCATTCGTACCAATTCGTAAAAGGGTACTGAGGATTTGCTGCTTTAGGTGCAGGTGGAGACAATACAATGGTAAAGAACTTTCTAAAGATGCTGTTCTTTGATTCAAGCAAAATAATAAAATATAGAACATAAATATGATGGCGTCAGGTTTTTCCGACGCCATCATTTTAAAGATAGTCAGAAATATTTTATTGACAACAAATGACAAATATGTTAACATAAATAAGATTAACGCATATAAAGGTGTTCAGCAACCTTATATTGCGAATTACATATGGAGGTGTTGATATGTACGCAGTAATTAAAACTGGTGGAAGCAGTATAAAGTTACAGAAGGTGATGTATTAAGGTAGAAAAATTAAATGCTGAAGTTAATACAACTGTTGAATTAACAGAAAGTTCTTTTAGTGTATGGAGACAATGTTAAAGTTGGAACTCCAGTAGTAGCAGGAGCTAAAAGTAGTTGTGGAAGTTTTATCACAGGTAGCATCCAAAAGTAGATTAACTAAATCAAGCCTAGCTAGCCATAGAAAAAGGCATGAACAACTTTTTACTGAAGTAAAAGTAGTTTCAGTAAATGCTTAATTTATGACTAAAGGGTGAAATAGGAAAAATGGAAGTATAGTAGGTTATAAAGCAACGGGACATTCTGGATGATATGAGCAAGGCTATGATATAGTTTGTTCAGCAATATCGACTTCATTGCAGATGACTTTGGTAGAATACAAGAGACATTAAAATTAAATCAGAATTTTCGAAATGGATGATGGTTTTCTTGAGTTGATTTTGAAAAATATCGACGAGGATAAGATGAAAGATGTAAATCTTTTTGACTAATACTATGTTTGTATTTTAAAAGAAATTTTCTAAAGCAATATCAGATACGATAGACTTGTAGAAAAGGAGGATAAGTAAATGCAATTTTTAATTAACATACAATTTTTGCACACACAAAAGGCAAGGTTCTGTTAAGAACAGAAGAGACTCTAATCTAAATATCTTGGAGTTAAAAATATGATGAGAAGTTGTTAAGCTGGAAACATCATAATCAGACAGAGGACTAAATATCTTTCAAAACAATAGTGGAATTGGAAAAAGACCACTCTTTTGCTTTTAATTGATGGATATGAAATTTGAAAGATAGGAAAAGATAAAAACAAGTTTCTGTATATTCAGAAAAATAATATCATAATAAAAGTCCTATTAATTTAGGACTTTTACTTTGATATATCTCTAATGTGATTTTTGTTCCCCTGCCTAATTGACTTTCAATATGGATATCAATATTTCGAGATTTAAAATATCTAAGAAAGGTATAAGGAGAAAATTATGAAAAGAATTTCGATCATAGCACCAGTTTATAATGAAAAAGATAACGTTGAATTATTTATTAATAAAGTTGAAGAGACATTAGAAAATTTTTAAATATAAATCTCTTTATTTATAATTTGTCGATATTTTTGGTAAAATATTACAACTAATTACAACAAAAATTCATAAATATTTTCGAATCAAGATAAGATTTTTACTTATAAATTTGATGATGGGAAAAATTTAAAATTTTATTTAAATAAAGATACTAAAAATTTCGATAGAGTTTTTGATATTTCTAATTCATACATAATAACTAAGAGATAGAGGATGAACTAAATAAAAATTTTAAAATTGGTGGTGGAAAGTAATAAAGGAATATTTTTGTATGAAAATAAATGAGAAATTATGAAATTGATTAATAAAAAGTCTTTGGAGATAAGAGATCTATGTCAAATCAAAAAGGATAACTATATGTAATCTGTCTGCAATCTTATCTGCTGTCTTTTGCAGCATACTCTCAATATTTGCAAAAATTGGAATGATGAGTCAATTCAACTCTTTGCTACAGCAATCAGGACTGTCGTAGTTGTTGCTCTTGCTTGGTTCTCATGGTTTTAACAAATACAAAATGGAATGAAATCAGTAGTTGGATATTTTAATTTTATCAGACACAACTGGAATTTCTTGGCTATGTTATTATAAGGCAATGCAAATGGGAGAGGTTACAAAAAGTTGTTATTGATAAATTTAGTATTGTCATCACTTTTATATTAGCTAATAAACGAGGCTTTCACAATAAAATCTTTGTTAGGGTATTGGCTTTAATTGCAATCGAACTTTAATTATAGTTTTATAAAATTGTGGAGATAAAATTATGATTTCTTAAACATCTTTTTGTTTAATGAGTATAGGACTTATAATTTTATATTTTGTAAAAATAGTTTTTCTAAATCATGATTATCAGTATATATAATGAGGCTAACTATGAAAAAGGAGTTGTTATAACTTTTCATGGAATTTTATGGAACAGAAAAACAACTTAGAGCTATAAATGAAAATTTAGCTAACCAAGGGTATTATGTTGTGAATATTCAATATCCACGCTTGAAGATAATATTCCAGATATGACAGAAAATATATTAAGCCAGTTATTGATGAAGAATTGATTAGATATTAATTTAGAAAAGACAAGGTTTACCAGAACTAAAATAAATTTTATTGCTCATTCAATGGGAACTTGTTTTGTTGAGATATTATTTAAAAGAGAATGAAATAAAAATTTAGGTAAGGTTATTCTAATTTCTCCACCATCACATGGAGCCAGCTTTCTGATAATCCACTAACAAATATTTTCAAAAATATTTTTGGGTAAAAGCTCCTATCGATTTAAAAACAGATAAAGATAGTTTTGTAAATTCTTTAGAAGACTTCAAAATTATAAAACTTATATTTTGATTGGTAACAAGTCGAGATAATTTTATACTCGCTATTTATAAAAGGCATCGATGATGGAATGGTTCCTCTTGATGGTGCTAATTTAAAAGATGATTTTGAAATTATTGATGCTTCAACTCATACAAGTATTTAAAAAGATGAGAGAACACTTGATAAAATAATAAAATTCTAAAACAATAGCCGTTGTAGATTAAAATTTTCTAGAACAGCTTTTTATTTTAAATTAATTTTTCATATCTATAAATACATAAAACGATTATTTCTCCAATATAATAAAGGGATAAAAATTTTTCTTTTGAAAGTGGAATAACTTTTCCCATCTTTTTAGTAGTTGATATAGTCTGTTTGTTTTAATCTTGGTTCAAGTTCAATAACTCCCTACCATCTGTAACTCCCCCATTTAAAAACAACATCACTATCCAATTTCTTCAAGGCATCATGTTTCTTACTAATTGTTGTATCTCTGTATAGACAATCAGGTGTAATTCAAGTTTTTCAAAATTATCAACTAATAAACCTAAAAGAGTACTTTCTTCTGAAAGATACATAAAAAGTTCCTTCTGAGACAATTAATATTCTTTACCACCACTCTATACTTTCATCCAAGTTTCATCAAAGCAGATTTAGAAATATTTTTACCCTGATTCTCTTCGAAAAATAATTTTCTAGTTTCCATTGCTTCTGGAAAATCAATATTATACCGCAAGTTATTTTTCCATTATCCACTCTCTCAAATCTCGGAATCTAAAACTCTACTCCAATATAAACGACAACACAGTCTGGATTTTTATTTATAAATTTTTATTTCTTCATCCATAATATATGCCTCTTGAAAAAGTGCCATAATAACTCATCCATAGTCTGTCAAATTTTGAAAAATCATAATCAATTTTAGAGCAAATTTCGAGCTTTTCTTATCATTCAAAATAGGATTTGTGCTAGAACAATCTTTTGCCTTAAAATTTAAAGTTGTAAAGCAAAAGTTTCCATAACGCTAATCAGTTTTATTTTCATTCCACACTCCTAATGTATATTACTAATATTATCTTTGGTATGAAAATATTTCAATATCAAATCTTTTTGTTAATGTTAATCCTGTAAGCTAAAAATTAAAGTTAAGATTAAACCATAACAAAAATATTGAAAATGTAGATACATCCAAAGTTGAAACTCTAGAGACACTAGTTATAAATGCACCACGCCACCCCAAGGAACAGTGGATTTTATAACAGTACCAGAATCTTCCAAAGTTCTTGATAAATTTTTGAATATAATTGTAATTTATCGTCACAGGTCTAAAAAGTTTTACGCGTAAAATACTTAAATATTGTTCTCCGACCATATAGTTAATTCCAAAAGCTGTCATAGCTACACAAAAAGTTACTCTTGATGGACTAATTAAAAGATGAGCCATACTATCAAGTATTGTCGGAATTATACCTAAACAAATAACAATCTCTCAAAACTAAGTGCAAGAATAACTACTGTCATCGTAAAGAACATAGAGTTAATTCCACCACGATTCAACAGACAGCAATATTTTCGCTAGTCACTTTTATTAAAACCAGAAAATAAAAAGTGTTTGTAACTCTTGAAATAGATATAATGATTGGTAAGTGAAAATTAAGTCCAACTATGCTCATATCAAATAATTGTAGGTATAGCTGAATTTTAAATACAGATAAAACTATCAATAATATGGAATAAAACTCAATTATTTACAAGACCTGTTTGCTAAAATATCAGCTTTAAATTGTAATACTGATGAAATGTCCCTTCTTTATTTGAAGGTGAAAGAAAATAAAATCCAAGAGAGAAATTATAAAAGCTGGCACGGCAGTATCATCATATTTTTATATGTTCAAATAAATCAATTCCAACTATGTCTTGCAGCAATTCCTGTTGTATCAGAAAAGTGAGAGACATCTTGTCATAAAAATGCACCTGATACAATTGCTCCAGCAGTTATTGATGGTTTAACCGAAAGCATTTGAAATTCCATAAGAGCAACTCCTAATGTTGCAACAGTTGTTAAACTATCTTCCAATTGAAATTCCTATGATTGCAGTAATTAAAACTAGATAAATAAAAACCTTTGTTGAAAACAATATCTAATCCATAGAAAATTAAAGTTGGAATAGCTCCTGACATCATCAAAATTGAAACTAAAACCCAATAAAATAAAAATATATATTGCATACTTGTACTAACAGTTGGATCATCGCTGCGCGCAAGAGAAATTTTGCTAAAGATAGTTCCATATAAAAAGTATAATTGCAAGTAGTACTGGTATATAGTACCATATTAGAATTGCTATCATAGGATATCCTGAAAATTAAAAAGACTGCTGAGTATAATTAGTGCTTTCAATCTGGTTTGGCTATGTTTGAAATCAAAACATAAAAATCTCCCTTTGTGAATAAAAATATTTAGAAATACCTCTTACAAAATAATGTAAGAGCTCAATATTAAAATCTTAAATTAGAGGTCTTACAAATACAAATAGAGCCACTAATAAATGACTCTCTAATTTTTATAATAGTAGTAGTAGCTACAAAATTATTTATATTTAATTGTTCATTTTAGAATTTGATTTCTCCCTATCTCAGATACTCCTTTCAATTTTATAAGTCTAGCATAGAGATATTTTGTCAACATTATTTTATATTTGCATCTTTTGTACATCAATTACTCTAATTGTAACAGAGCCATCATTTAAAAGTTCAACTTTCATATCAGCTCCGAACTCTCTCTTGAGTTTCTATACCAAAATTTTAAATTCTTGAATAAATTTCTAAATATAAATCTTTTGCAAAATCTGGCTTAGCTGCTTCGATAAAAGAAGGTCTATTTCCTTTACAGAATTTGCATGAAAAGAGGTAAATTGAGAAATAATTAAAAGCTTTTCCTTTTATATCTTCTAAAGATAAATTCATTTTTCTTCTTCATCTTCAAAAATTCTTAAATGTTTTATTAGCAAGCCATTGTCATCTCTTTTCTATATCATCTATCAGAGCAACTCCTAGCAAAATCGATAATCCCATATCAATTCTCACCCAATAATCCGTCAACACTTACTCTTACGACAAATCTAACTCTTTGTATAACTGTTCTCACTACTAAAATCACTCGTATTTTTGGCCACAAATAGTTCACTATTAAGATTGCAAAGAGTATATTTTGGACTAGCATGATATAATTAGTCAAATAATTGCTTAAGAGTGAGGAACTAATTTATGAACAACGAATTTGATCTCAACAGAATTTGCAAGAGTTATCGACTCTGATGAGATATCAATATACAGAAAGCGATATTTTCTTAATGGAAAATATGCAAAATAAAATTACGATCTTCGGATATGTTTTTAGAAAACAGAGGATGGAGGACGTGCAGTTGTACGCAGGAATACAAGAAGTTATACATTTAATAGAAGTTTTCAGCCAATACTTCTGAAGAAGAAAAAGAAAATATTTTCTGCAAAATTTTGGAGAGGAACATCTAATAGATATCTAAAATGAAATTCACTGGAGATTTATTTGCAGTTACAAGATGGAGAAATTGTTTATCCTAATGTGAACCAATTATTACAATAAAAGACTCCACTTATACAAGCAAAGAAAATTTTAGAAACACCAATCTTGAATATTATAAATATGAATATGGCAATAGCAACTAAGGCATCACTGATAACAAGAGTTGCAGATCCAGTCAGTTTTAGCTGTGAAGTAGTTAGGCTCTATGGGTTTGATAGTGCTGTCGAAGGAAACAAAGGCTGCGATAATTGGAGGATGTTACGGGACATTCAAAGCTCAATGACTGAATATAAATATGGAGTTCCATCGAATGGTACGATGTCTCATTCATATACAAGCATTCGGAGTTGAGTTGAAACGCAGAAAAGAAGCTTTTGTAACTTCTTTATAAAACATAGAAGAGAAAGAAAATACTGTTACTTTAATACTTTTAATGAGATACCTACGATGCAATCTCATAATCGGAATTGGAAAATGCAATAAAGGCCTTTAAAGTAGGTGAATAGATGATAATTATCAGAGAGGCTATGGAATAAGATTAGATTCAGGGGACTTGGCTTATCAATCTTATGTAGAAAAGACTTGATGAAGAAGCGACTTACAAAGCTAAAAGATAACTGTAACAAATTCATTGGATGAAAACTTATAAGATCTTAAAGAGAACAAGGAGCTTACGCTGATATGTATGGTGTTGGAGAATGCCATAGCAGTTAGTAAATCTTATCCTCTTGTTTCGGAGGGAGCTTTATAAGATAGTTGAGCTGCAGTGTAAAGAGACCTCTTGTCAAAAATTTCAGGGGATGTAATTAAAATTTCAATCCAGGATTTAAAGAAGTCTACAGGAATTTATGACAACGAAGGTCTTGCTTTATGCAAGATCTTTAACTTTAGTTAAAATGATGAAGATAAAGAAAATTACGGTTATGATGGAATCTACAATAAGATGATGACATGGAGTTTAAATCATGGATATTGAGAACGAGTATACTCATATTAAATTGACAAGACAATATATTAAAAACGGACAAATAAGATGAGGTTTTATTTGAGAAGAATTGTTTGATATTTAAAATCTCAAAACATTACGTAGATGCTTTTACAGCTAGAGTTTCTCCAGAAAGAAAAGATTGGAAAATCCACATAGTTATAAAGTTGGATCTCATCGTCTGAGTTTAATTAAATTGAAATATGGTTTTGATAAAACAAGATATGTTTATTAAGAAAAGATATTATTGTTGATCCTAATTTTAGCAGTATTATATTAATGTAAGATGATAATGGAATGAAATTGACGAATTAAATATATAGAAAAGAAAAACGGGGAGAAATAAAAGTAGAAAAAGTTATGGGGAGGAAAAAGCTCTTGAATTTTTATACTATAACCCTTTTGGAAAAATTAGCAGTAGAACTGTGGTGAAAAGAAAGAGCTTTTTATCAGATTGGTATGGTATGTCAAAGCCAGAGTCAAAAAGAAAAATTAAGTCTTTTATTGAAGAAATGGAAATCAACCTCGAAAGATTACGAAAAGACCTGTCGAAGATTATAGTACAATGATATCGTGGAATTAAAAAGATGGAGCAAGAATTATAGATTTTGATGAAAATGTTATTGTCTCTCCTGCTGACGGAAAATTTTAGCTTATGAGAATATAAAAGATGTGGATAAATTTTTGTTAAAGGTTCTGAATTTACTTTAGAAGAATTTTTAATGATAAAGAATTAGCTAGAAAATATGAAAATGGAACCTCGTTATCGTAAAGACTAGCACCAGCTGATTATCATAGATTTTCATTTTCCAGTTGATGAGATAGTCTCTGAAACAAAAAAGAAGAAAGTATTATTCTGTATCGACCATGCAATAGAACAAAGTAAAATTTTTAGAAAACAAAAGAGAATTTGCAATATTAAAGCCCAAAAATTTGGAGATATTGCAATGATAGATATAGGAGCAACAATGGTAGGTTCTATAGTACAAACATATGCCCGAATACCTTTTGTAAGAAAAGGACAAGAAAAAGGATATTTCTATTTGGAGGTTCGACTTGCATCTTTAATATTTTGAAAAGATAAAATTCAAAATTGATGAAGATATATTAGAGAATACAAAAATAAAGATAGAAACTAGAATTTATATGGGAGAAACAAATTTGATAATGATAAATATTTTAAAATAGGGGATCGAATTATTATATCTTCTTGTTAACATTTTTCTATTCTCATTTTAAAATAGGAAATTTCAAAGACGTTAAAGGTTCCAGCTGAGATATGGGTTGATGGGAGTATATGTTTACCCATTACAGAAAAGAAGAAAAATGTCTTTGTTGAAACAAATTTAGAGGATGTAATATCCAATTTAAAGATTATACAGTAGGTAACAACATCTAATTCACCATTAAAAATAGCCGTGAAACAGGGATTTATAAAATCTCCTGGAGAAGTTTTGATCGGTATTCCTGATAGGGCTCGTTATAAAAGTTGTAGGAGAACAAGATGAAAATGGATTAGATTTTGTAGCAAGATAGTAATAAAGTAATGAGGTAAAAAGTTAGATGAATTTAAAAATGTATTAAAAATAATAGGAATTTTGATTGTTTTTGTTTTATTGCAATCATATTTTACAAATCCACATACCTTTCTATTGATATTGACAACTTGGAAAAGCTTTATTTTACGACTATAATAATGTCAGTGTTTATAGCTATTTTATTAGAACTCATCGTTGAATTTTCAAACGAAAATAAAAACAAATAATATTTTGTTCAATAATTTTAGTAATATATTTGTTATCTAATATTTATAATTTTATTTTTAATAATTATTCCTGAAATTATTTTCTCAATGAAGAATTTAATAATATATATCCCTATCTCCTCAGGAAAAATTAATGGATATGGTGATGAGATAATCAACTATTTTAGCAGAAAAATATCTATACAGTGAACACTGATGAAATAAATAATTATTTCACGAATTTTTGCAAGAGACAATGTACTTCAGAATACAAAAATAATTCTCTTATTACTTTCAAATCAGTTGTACTGTGGACTGTTGGATTTACAAATTTATTCTTAGCATTTACATTGGCATTCTTGATATTACTTGATAAATCAAAACTCACAAGAACCTTAGAAAATGTAGTTTAAAATATGTTTTTGATTATACACCTTATGTTATGAATAAATTAAATTTATCAAAAATATTTTCTTAAATTATATAGCGGGAAAAATTATAGTTTCTTTCATAGTTGGAATTTGTGTGTACATAGTGTTACTAATAACTGGAACACCTTATGCAGCATTATCTGCTATTCTTTAGGAATTGGAAATATGATACCTGCATGTCGGTTCAATAGCTGGAGGATTAATAGCCTTTTTCTTGATATTAATAGTTGCACCATTTAAAACTTTTATTTTTACTTATTGCAATAGTTGTATCTCAACTTGTGATGGATTTATTGTGATATCCAAAAGATAATAGGAGATAAAGTTGGCTTGATACTGGGTAATGGTATCAATGATAGTTTTTAGAAATCTATTTGAATAATGGGAATGTTTTTAGAATACCAATAATGTCTATCATAAAATTATTTTACGATGATTTGACAAAGAGCAGAGCAAGGAGGTGAAAGAATGATACTTGTTGCATCACTGCCAATGTAGGATTAGAAAGTGTAATAAAAGACGAGTGCCTTGCTCTGGTTTTAAGAATATAAAAGTTTTTGATGGTAGAGTTGAATTTGAAGGAGATTTTAAAGATTTAGTCAGCTAAGCATTCATCTTAGATGTTCAGACAGAGTTTTTATAAAAATGACTGAGTTCAAAAGCTTTTAACTTATGAGGAGTTATCTCAAGGAATATTTCTCGCTGATTATATAGATGAGAATGGAGAATTTCCATTTCTTGGGTCAAACAGTAAAATCTAACTATATTCAAAATCAGACATTCAAAGAATAGCAAAAAGCTATTGTTGAAAAATGAAGAGAAGTATAAAAGAGAAATTATGAAAAACGGAGCTTTGTATTCAATAAAAATCCAATGTCATAAAGATATTTTTATTGTGATGTTAGATAGCTCGGGAGAATCATTAACTAAAAAGAGGATATAGAGCAGCTAAAATGATAGCACCAATAAAAGAAAACGTTGGCAGCAGCTCTTGTTTACCTATCAAAGTGGAAAGCCGATGAGGTATTTTAGATCCTATGTGGTACAGGAACTATTGCTATAGAGAAGCCATTATGATTGCTAGAAATATTGCCCCTGGTGCAAATAGAAATTTTGCTGCTGAAAAATGGTCTGTGATTGATGAAAAATTTTGGACGGATATAAGAGATGAAGCTTTTTCAAATGAAAAATTTAGCAATAGATTTAAAATATATGCTTCTGATATTGATGAAAAAGTATAAAGATAGCAAAAGAAAATGCTGAGAAAGCTGGAGTTGAAGAAGATATAATATTTGAGGTAAAGATTTTAAAAACATTAATATTTCATCAAAGTATGGAGCTTTAATGAGTTAATCCACCTATGGAAAAGACTTTGCAGATGATGATATTGAAGATTTATATAGAAATTTTGGAAGTTTTTGTAAAAATTTATCAAGATGGTCGTGATTACATAATCACATCCTATGAGGATTTAGAAAAAGCTTTTGGTGAAAAAGCAACAAAAATAGAAAATTGTATAATGGTGGCATAAAATGTTATTACTATCAATACTTTGAGCTGGTAGAAATGGATACAAAATTAATGTAAAAGATTTTTAAGTTATGCTAAAGAAGTTTGTTTACAAGAATTTAGACTTATAGCTAATGTTATACAAGATTTAACAAACAAGGGAGATATAACAGGCTTTAGAAAAATTCAAAAGAAGTGATACCAGTCTATGAAGGTATTTATATTATTCTTGATGAAAAAGACGTTGAAGAAACAAAGAAAATGAAAAATTATGTATTTATCAAATATTTATAGAAGATCTGGCTAAAGAAAGTAATTTTTCAGACGAATACATACTTTCTCAAATAGAGAAGAACCAAAAGGTAGGTCTGAGCCAGAAGTTGTTGAAAGGCTTTTAATTATGAAAATTAAGGAGTTATAAAGGGTGATTTACTTTAATAAGTTGGATAAAGCTTAGATGAAGAAAAAATTGAATTTTAGAACTTTCAAATGCAATTCGAAAGAAGTTGAGCAATTAGAAATTATTGATAAAATAAATCCAATAAGCAGAGTATCAGGAGACGTTGAACTTTTAGAAAAACTATCAAAACGATCTAGATTTATTGAAGAAAACTTTCTATGGTACTATAGAAACATATGGTACTATTGAAGAAAAATTTTATGAGATACATATAATTCAGTTTATAAAACAGATATTAAATAGTCTATAATTATTAATTATAAATAATATATACGAAAGGAGGGAGAATGAGTTTACAAAGCTATTATCAAAACAGATAAGGGGAGATAAACTTAACTTATTTCCAGTAGCTCCAGTTACGGTTATCAACTATAACACTTGCTAAATCAGGTTATTATAATGGGTTGAAATTTCAGAGAGTTATAAAAGATTTTATGATACAAGGTGGCGATCCAACGGGTACATGCTGAGAGGGATCCAGGCACCAATTTGGAGATGAAATTAGAAGTAACTTTTTAACAAAAAGGATTGCTTGCAATGGCAAAATGCATGTCCTAATACAAATGGTTTCAGTTTTTATCACTACGTTCCAACTGGAGTGAGAACTACAGAGCACACGATATTTGGAGAAGTGGTTTTCTGACAAAGATCAAAATGTTGTGATAATATCGAACAAGGCGATGTAATGAATGAAATTGTTATAGTAGGAGATTCAGATAAATTATTAGAAGATGAAAATACTAAAGAATTTTATACACAGCTGAAAAATTTTCTAAAAATCTGATTATCTGAAAGTATATTAAATATGTGGAGGTAAATTTTATGATTTTATTAAATCCAGTAGTTCTTTCAGTTATTGTTATGACAGTTTTATGTTTACTAAAAACTTAATGTATTTTTGGCCTTAATTTTGTCAGCTCTAGTTGCTGGTTTCTCAGCAGGAATGCCTGTTGGAGATATTATGACTGGTCTTATAGACGGTATGGTGGAAACTCTGAAACAGCACTAAGTTACATTTTACTTGGAGCATTAGCAGTTGCAATAAGCTCTACAGGTAGCATCTATAGTTTCTAAAAAGATAGCTTCTGTAGTTGATGGTAAGAAAGTATTATTATTGATAATTGCATTTTTCTCTTGCTTCTCTCAAAACTTAATACCAGTTCATATTGCATTTATTCCAATATTGATACCACCATTATTGAAACTTATGAACTCATTGAAACTTGACAGAAGAGCAATGGCTTGTGCTTTAACACTTTGGTTTAAAAAGCACCTTATATTTCATTACTATGTTGGTTTGGATTGATTTTCCAAGGAATCATTGCTACTGAAATGACTAAAAATGGTATGGAAGTTGCAAAAGATGGACGTGTGGAAAATCAACTTGGTTCTTAGATTATTTATGTTTTATGGGGTTATTACTAGCAATATTTGTTACTTATAATAAAGATAGAGAATATCAAGATTTACCTTTAAAAGGAATGGAAGAAGTAGAAGCTACGAAATGGAACCTAAACATTGGTTGACATTGCTGCTGCTGCACTTGCATTTGTTATTCAGTGATCGTTGGATCACTTCCATTAGGAGCAGTTACAGCTCTAGCTGCAATGTTTATATTCAGAGTAATTAAATGGAAAGATATCAGTGAATATATAAATGGTGGTGTAGGTCTGTGGGACTTATAGCTTTCGTAATGTTAGTTGCTGCTGGATATGGGCTAATCAGAGAAACTGGTGCCGTTGATGCTTTAGTAAATAGTATCATAGGAATGATAGGTGGAAGTAAAAGCAGTTGGAATTTCTCTAATGTTATTAGTTGGATTATTGATAACTATAGAATTGGAACTTCATTCGGAACTATACCAGTTGTTGCTGCTATATATATTCCGCTTTGTATAAAATTAGGATTATCAGTTCCAGGTGCAGTAATAGTTCTTGCTGCAGCAGCTGCATTAGGAGATGCTGGATCACCCTGCTTCTGACTCAACATTAGCGACCGACATCTGGACTTAATGCTGACGGACAACACGATCATATAATGGATACTTGTGTTCCTACATTTATACACCTACAATATTTTATTATTAATCGGTGGATTTATTGGTGGAATGTTCTTCTAATAAAACATATTAGCAGGAATTTTTCCTGCTTTTTGTTTTATAAATAGAACAATTTTAGCACCAACAACATATTTTATTATTAATTTTTATTTAAAATCAATTCTATTGATTATAATATAAATTTTCTGTTGGGAAGACTTGATCAGATGTAACATCAATACCAAGTTTTCTTAAAGATTGTTCATCATTTCTACCTAGGATGTGAGTTGAGTGAGCTTGAACTCCAGCAAGTTGAGAAAGTTTTTGATAGAGCAGCTTCTGCCATTGGATTTGTTGCAGCGGTAATACTCAAAGCAATCAAAATTTCTTCACAATCTAGATGAATATTTTTATAAAGTTTTTCTTTTTAATTTAATAATTGGTTCTAATATTGTTGGTGAAATTAAAAGTATCATCATCAAATTTAGATAAATACTTCAATGAATTTAAAATTGCAGCTGAAGGTGCATCCACAAGAGAAAGATTTTTCCTGTGATAATTTCTCCGTCTGGCATTTCAAATGCAATTGCAGAAGGAGTCTTAACTTTTCATCTTTTCTTTCTTTTTATTTGTTCCAATCTTGCATAAGTAACAACTTTTCTATCTTCTTCTTTTAAACCCCAAACTGTGCATAATAAATTCAGCTCTTTTAAAAGTTTCAAGATCAGTATTACCTGTAATCACAACCAGTTTTAAAAATATCTTCTAATAATTTCTTGTTCTGATGCAAATTTTACAACATCATCGTCGACAATTCCAAAACCTACTCTATTAACACCCATATCAGTTGGAGATTGATAGATAGATATTTTTCCAGTAATTTTCATAATTCTTTTAATAGTGGAAAAGCTTCGATGTCTCTATTATAGTTTTACAGCAATTTCTCCATATTCTTCCAAATGGAATGATCATCATATTAACATCATTCAAGTCAACTGTTGCAGCTTCACAAGTTATATTCAAAGGATGTTTCAATGGAACATTCCATACAGGGAAAAGTTTCAAATTTTGAATAACCAACATTATTACCTCTTTTATATTCGTGATAAAGTTGATCAAACAAGTTGCAAGTTTTTCCCACTTCCCATCTAGGAGCAGTAACAACAACGATAGGCTTTTTCTGTTTCTGATATAGGCATTTTTCCATATCCTTCATCACTAACTATTGTATCAACATCACTTGGATAACCTTTTGTTTGCAAAATGTTTGTAAACTTTTATTCCACGTCTTTCAAGTCTTGTTACAAATCTTTCAGTCGATGGTCTATGTCATATCTTGTGATAACAACAGAATTAACTTTAATCTATGTTCTCTTAAATCGTCAATTAATCTAAAGACATCCATGTCATAAGTGATACCAAAGTCCCCTCTTATTATTTCTTTCGATATTCCAGCAAATACACAAATTATAACTTTCTATTTTATCTTTTTAATTTATTTAAAAACTTTAATTTTGCATTTTTCATCAAAAACCAGGTAAAAACTCTTTTTAAGATGTAAATCTCTAAAAGTTTACCTCAAACTCGATATATAATTTATCGTAATTATTAACTCTTTCTGAAATATATTTAGTTTGTTCTTCTAAATATTTATTGTGATCAAACTTATTTTCATAACACTCCATAAAAATTATAGTTATATAAAAAGACATCCATTTTATCATAAGAAATACCTTAGAAGATTTTTACTAGCTGCTACATAAAAATTATAAATGTACCAGCTTTTTAGAAAATTTTCACTTCTATATTCGTTTAATTTATTTTGAACAGCCTCAAAAGATTTATCTACAATCTCATCGTAAGATAAATTTTTCAACTTTAATTTTATCCAAAAATTCTACAGACATTTTACCTGGCCTGGAAATTTAACTCTGTTGATATAAAATCATAAGCACCATCCAAAACGAAAAGGTTGAATATCAACGTTCAATTCCTTTGCAATGATGGCAAAAGTCTTTTTGAATTTATTAAGTTGACCATCTCTTGTTCTATTCCTCTGGGAAGATCTACATTTTTCTTTCTTTTAAAAAGTTTTGTAAGAGTTCTCATAACCTCTGCAATATCCTTATTCATATCTATCAAAACTATATTTTGATCTGTTAGCCATAAAGTCATAAACGAACTTTTAAAATGGAAAATGGCCGCCAAGAAATAAGTTTTTCTTATATATTTTTCAAAGGCACAGCATAGTTGAATAAAGCCATCTATAAAACTTTGATGATTTCCAATATATATAACAGGCTTTTCTTTTCAAGTTTTTCTTTACCTCTAACTTTAACTCTAAAGTAAGTATTAAAAACTATAAAAAGCTATAAATTTAAAATTATGTACAACTATACTTGATTTTGGAATTTTGCATCTGTATCTTGGTTAATAATTTCTTTCCAATCAAGATTTCCAGTCTTCATTTTTATTATCTTTTGATGTAGTTAGCAAGTTCTAAGAGAGTTGGATACTTTGAAATTAAATTTTTCTTCGTAATTCCGAAATTAAATCTAAATAATGTTGAAACTCAACCATATCAAGGGAGTCCATACCTAAATCTATTTCGATATGAGAATCAAAATAAACATCTCTATCTTTAGCATCTGCAAAATATTTTTAATTTTATTATATTCTTTAAAATCAGGCTCAGTTTGTCTTTTCTTTCTTTTCAATTTTTCCGTCCAACATATCTGCTATCATAAATCTATCTTACCAATTTTTGCTTTTTGGAAAATCTTCATTAACAATTTTTATATCCAAAACTTTTTATAATCAGGAGCTTGATTATAAAATCTACAACTTCCCATTTTAATTTTTCGATAAATATTATCAATTTTTCTTCTTAACCTTATTAAAGTCAGTGAATAACTGCCGCTAAAATTGATTTATATTCTGTTACAACAATTTCAGAAATTAAATTAGTCATGGTAGAAATTTTTTCTTCTATCTCAATCGGATTAATATTTTACCATCTGATAGAACTATCATTTCTCTACCTGTTACATATAAATAATCTCCATCAAGCCTACCTAAATCTCCTGTGTAGCCAAACCATCTTTATCAATAATTTCAGCTGTTGCCTCCAGGATTTTTATAGTAGCCTTTCATGACATTTCTACCTTTAACAAGTATTTCATTGTCATCAGCAATTTTAACTTGTACATCTTTGATAATTTTTCCTGCACAGTTTGGAACAATATCATCTTTTGGTGTATACGAAATCATTGGAGAAGTTTCTATATACCATAACCTTCACAAATTTTAACATCTAAAGTATAAAATCTTTCTGTTACTTGAGAGTTTAATTTTGATCCACCTGATACGAAAAACTTAATATGTCCTCCAAAGCCTTCACTGACTTTTGAATAAAACTTTGCTAAACTTTTAATGAATTTATGCAAGTTTAAACATAAAACGAGCAATACCTTTTTGATTTTATTGTGTCCATAATTTTTATGCATCATTTCAAACCTAGGAACAGTAATTATCATAGTAACCTTATATTTTTCATTGCATCAATAAGAGCAACAGAAGAAATATCTTCAAGGAAAAACCATAGTTGCAGAACTCATCAAAGGCAAAAACCCCAGTTCCTAAAAGAGGTAAAATGTGGTGCATTGGTAAAAAGTGCAACAGTAACATCTTGTTCCTCGAACATCTTATGGACTTCTGAGCTTTCAACATTTGCCAAAAATGTTATCAAAACTTAACATAACTCCTTTTGGCTTTCCAGTTGTACCTGATGTATAAAAGTATTAAAAGCAGTATCGTCTTTTTCTGGAGAATTTATATATAAGTTTTTCTTCAAAATTTTCATCAACGTGAATATTTTCAAAACTTCTTATCAATTTAAAATTACTTCTACATCTTATTTAAAATTTTAAGAGCTTCTCTAACTTTTCTTCTTGCATTTTGATGAGTAAAAATTTTTAACTACATCAGAATTTCCCAAATATAGTAAGATAATTCTTCAGCTGTACTTGACGCATCAATACACACACAAGTTGCACGCTATCCCAAACAGAACGAGAATACAAAAGTTCAGGTCTATTTTCCATATAGATCATATTATTTGTAAATTTTCAATGCATGTGAAATTTTTAATGTGTTTAATATAAAATCTTTATAAGTTATTTCAAATCTTTGTAATGTAAGGCTATTTTCTTTTTATCAGTAATTATTTTCATACTACCTCTCAGTTGTTAAAAACTTTTGCATAACTAATCGTTATTATAACAAATGTAAAACCTAATAAAAACCTTTATTAGGGGGATTAGTTTTTATTTATTTAATTCATCATTTATAGCACTATTTATGGATACGAATTACTAAATGATATATTCTTTTATGTGTGTATAAAGTAGTGTTAAGATTTGGTAAAATACTTCACAATGATCTCCCAAATTTGCACAAAGCATTTGGATCGTATTTTCAACAGAGACAGCTTTTATTTCTTCTTCCATTGTTTTCTTTGCATCTATCATAAATTCTTAATATTAAAAATGCAACACCTAGTCCAACGAAACTTCCAATTATAGATTTTGTTTCTGAAAATTTTAGATAGTAGGCTACTACATAACCTAAAAATCATAAATATTGGTGGCATAATGAAGCAATTATTGCAGCTTTTAAAACTTTTTTCAGCAATTTCAAGAGTTACTAAATCCCTAATTCAACTCTTTTGTTTAATCTTAAAACTCAAATTGACTTCCCATTTTTCCTTGTTCACTACAACAACTGCAGTGTGAGCAAGATGAACTTTTATATAAAATTGATAGTAACCATATCCCCTTTTATCTTTTGTAATGATTCCTTTGTTTTCCATAAATATAGCTCCTTACTTTAAAAATATTTAATATTATACCACAATATTGCATAAATACTTATAAAAATTTGTCAAAAATTAAAATATTATATAATTAAGCGATTATTAAGAAATTAAAAAGAGGGGAACGATATGAAAAGATTTCAAAATGCAACTATGGAATATAATTTTGCAAACAACGATTTAGTTATACGTGATGTAAAAGATAACTCTGTGTATTGACTTTTTGAAAGAACAAAACAAATTAAAAGAGTTTTCTAGAGTTTATCCGTAAGTTTGGAAATTAAAAAGAAAAATGTTTTAGAATTAAAAATTTTCAGTCTATGATATGAAAGGAAATCCTAGTCTATAAATTTACTTCTCGAACTTGATCAATTAATTGCTGACAAGAGAAGTGTAATAAATATTTCTGACGAAGATTTAGGAAATGTTGTGTTAAAACTAATAGTAAAGATTGAAACATTTTAATAACTATGCTACAATAGTGACTAATATAGAACTATAATTATGGCGAAATAAATGAGCAAAAAGAAATTTTTATTATTAATAGCTACAGCTTTAATTTCTTCATTCACGTTGAAAGCTGCAAATGAATCATTTGTAGAAACTTTAAATAACGATAGGATAGAAGTTATGGCTACTTATGATAATAAGATGCCAGAGGAAATAAAAGATATTTATAATCCAAAATTTACTGAGAAAAACCAGTTTATTACGATTATGTATTTATAACATCAAGAGTAGCAAATTTAAGAAAAGCCTGATACTAATTCAGCAATCTTAGGAAAATATACTTACGATACTAAGTTGAAACTTTTACAAAATAAAAAATATCAAGGAAATATTTGGTATTTAGTTGAAGATGAAAATGGTACTACAGAGTTATATGCTGCAAGTATTACACAAAAAGAGATTTTTAGATTTCAAATGGCTTTTAGACAAAATAGGAGATTTAGAAACTTTATATCTTCATCTTTGAAAGATGGATATCAAATGGGAACCACAAATACTTATGTTCCAAAATCCAACTAATGCTAATGCTACAAAGAGAAAAGATAAATATGGTACAAGTTTGGATCAAAACTTAATGGGAACATCTGCAAAGGAGAAAGAATTGTAGTGCCTGATAGATCGGCTTTGAGAGTTATTGAAAATAGAGGAGATAAAGCTTTAGTAAAAAGTTTTATCTATAGCAGAAGAATTAGAAATTCCAAAAGCTAAAATTTCATCTTATCCAAGTATAAAAATGGATTTAGAAAAGTTGTGGCAGTTGGACTTAGAAAATCAAAACTTTATGGTTTTTGAAAAATCAAAAAGAAACTAATCAATGGGAATTAATAAGTTATGTGTATACAAAATCTGGAATTGAAAAGTGAACTTGGTTACGAAACTCCAAGAGGATATTATACAGTGCCAGTTGTAAAATATGTAATGCCTTATACAGATGAAACAGGACAAAAACAAGGTTCAGCAAGATATGCAATCAGATTTTGTGGGGAGGATATTATGGAACTCCTATAAATGTTCAAGAAGAAGTTAATAGAGAATTTTTATAAAACAAAAAGAATTTACTAGGTACTTATACAGGAACAAGAAAATGTTTGAGAACAACTGAAGGACATCCAAAATTCTTATTTGATTGGTTAGTATCCTAATAAAACTTCAAATGAACAAAACCAACAGAAGATGTTTACTTTATAGTATTTTAATAAATGTTAATAAGGAGATGAAAATTTATAGTTTATTGGCTGTTGCTCTTATATTAGAGACATGTAGTAGCACAAAAATGGAAAAAGCATAACAGATTTAGGAATTGATTCTAATAGTATTATTCTTTAGAAGATACTCAAGCGAATAAAAAGCTTTGGAAGATATTATTGTATTCGATCAAGAAGGAGTTACAATTAGGAGAGAAGGAAATAATTTAATTTTGTCAATGCCAGAATTGGATTTTTATTTGATTTCAATAAATATGATATAAAGTCAGGAATTAAGCCGTCTCTTTCTGTTCTTGCAAAGCATTGGGAGAAAAAACAATGACATCAATATTAAAATAGATGGTTATACAGACTTTATGTGGTAGTGAAGGATACAATCTTGAATTGTCTGTAAAAAGAGCTAGAGCAATTAAAGAATATTTGATATCTAAAGGTGCTATCGGAGAAAAATATTTCTATAGAGGGTTACGGAGAACAAAATCCAACTGCTAACAAATACAGCAGAAGGAAGAGCTAGAAACAGAAGAGTTGAATTTATTATTTCAAGAGGATAAAATTTATACAAAAATTAGATGAACTAAGAAAAATATTAGCAACACAATATTTTTCTTAGTTTTTATAAAAATAAGAATTTATAAAAAGTATTAGGGAAAAATGTTAGCTAAAAAGGTATACGGGTAAAAATTGGTGGATAATATATTTACAACGAGTAGGAAGGCTAAGCAAGCTATTGTAAATTTTTGGAAGAGAGAATGTAATTAATGCTACGATAGGTTCTCTTTATGATGAAAATGAAAATTAGCTGTTTATTCTGTTGTTGAAGAAGTCTATAGACATCTTGCACCAGAAGATCTTTATGCTTATTCGACAAATGTTATAGGAGAAGATGACTATCTTGAAGAAGTCGTGAAGACTTTACTTGAAGAATATACAGAAGAACTAAAAGGGATGCACTTTGCAGCTGTTGCAACTATGGGTGGAACTGGTGCAATTTCAAACTCTAATTAAAAATTATATGGACATTGGAGATAAGGTTTTATTACCTAACTGGATGGGGAACTTATAAAAATATTGTAATCGAAAATGGTGGAAAAGTTGGAAACATATCAATTATTTAATGATGAGGGACATTTCAATTACGATGATTTTAGTAAAAACTTTTTAGAGCTTGCTAGTGTACATGTAGTTCTTTATTATAAATGAACTAGCCACAACCCTACAGGTTTTAGAATGACTTATGTGAAGAATGGAAAAGAGTCGTTTGAACTTGTTAAAAACAATAAAGATACTAATATCATTTTTATAAGAGACGTTGCATATTTTTGAATATGACGATGATCTGATGAAGAAAATACAAAAATTAGAGAATTAACTATAGGATTTCATATTTTAGTCGTTTTATGCTTTTAGCTTGTCAAAATCATTATCAATCTATGGAATGAGAATAGGAGCTCAAATTGCTGTGTCATCTAGTGAAGAAGCTATTCAAGAATTTAAAGATGCTATGCCTTTTACCTGTAGAACAACGGTCTAACATTCCAAAAGGTGGAATGAAATTATTTGCAACTATTATGAAAAAATCCAGAATAAAACTAGATTTTTAGCTGAAAAGAAAGCATCCATATGGATCTATTGAACGAGAGAGCAGGAATATTTTTTAAAAAAGCTAAAGAATGTGATTTAAAAATATTACCATATAAAAAGTGATTCTTTTGTAACAATACCAGTTGGAGAAAATGTTGATAAGATTATGGCAGATTTAGAAAGTAAAAATATATTTTGTAATTAAGTTTGACACTGGAATTAGAATAGGTCTATGCAGTGTACCAAAGATTGAGACTTGCTATAAAAAGAATCAATCGATAAATTTTAATTGTTGAGGGTGAACAATGGAATATTTTAGAAAGAAATCCTGTTATACCTGCTATAAAAGATAATATCACTTTAGAAAAAGCTTTAAGTTCAAATAATGAAATAGTTTTTATCATTATGTCAAATATATTAAATATTAAAGAATACTGTAATAAATTGAAAGAAGCTAAGAAAAAGTTTTTATTCATATTGATATGATAGACGGACTGAACAGCACTAACAATGGAATTGATTATATTGTAAATACTGTGAAACCTGATGGTATACTTACAACAAAATCAAACGTAGTTGCTCATGCCTATAAAAATAATATCAAAATGTAATTCAAAAGATTTTTATTTTAGATAGTTTATCTTATGAGAAAAACTGACAAATATAAAAAGAAAAATAAAAAATTGTGGCTGCAGAAATTATGCCGCTGATGCCAAAAATTATAAAAAGATTTCTCAAAGAAACTACGTTCCATTGATTACTGGTGGACTTATAAAAGAGAAAAGAAGATATTATAAAAATGCTCTCAATGCTGGAGCTTTATCTGTATCAACAACAGATACTAAATTATGGAATGAATAAAAGGAGCTCACGCTCCTATAAATCACAAGTATTTGATAAATATTTTTCTCCAGAATCTGTACTTAAGAACAACAATTTTTAATCCTTGATTTGTATGTCTTTTGAATAATCAAGAGCTGCTTTTAAAGTTGCCCACTAGAAATTCCTGCAAGTATTCCTTCTTTATGACTAAGCTCTCTCATTGTTTCAAAAGCATCACTACAACTACATCATGTTAAAATTCCATCAGCAGGGACTTCCATCATAAACTGCTGAATTCCTCCTATACTCATACCCATACCTTGAATTTTTATGAGGATATATATATCCTTTTTGATAAAAGTGGAGACGCTGATGGTTCAACTGGATAAGTTTTTACATTTGGTAATTTTTCTTTCAATTTTTAGCAGTTCAGAAAAACTTCCTCCTGTCCCTGTCCCACAGATAAATACATCTATATTATAATCTAAATCTTTTAAAAATTTCTTCGGCAGTTGTTTTCACTAGTGTGCCTTTGGATTATTTATATTATTAAATTGGTTTTGGTATAAAATATCTTGCTTTTAACTCTTCTAATCCAAGACAAGCTTTCATTCATGACTACCATCAGTTAAAATAACTTCAGTACCATAAGCTTTCATCAATTGTATTCTTTCAATACTCATAGTGTCTGGCATAACACTTTTTAATTTATAATTTTTGAATTGCACAGATCATTGCAAGACCTATTCCAGTATTTCCACTTGTTGCTTCCATAATAACGGTATCCTTGTCAACAAGTCCTTCTCTTTCAGCAGCTTCAATCATTTTCAAAGCAATTCTGTCTGTACTTCTTCCAGGGTTTGCTCCTCAAGTTTAATATAAATTCATTTCCAAAAGTATCGATATTATTTACTTTAACTAATGGGGTGTTTCAATTAAATCAATTACAGAATTTTGCTAACATAAAAAGCCTCCTATTTCATCATTAAAATCAATATTATTTTTATACTAAATTTTATAGAACTCTACTAATATGGGTTCATAATTTTATATTTCTTTTAAATTAAAATATATATTTGAAGTTCACTTATAAAGAACAATTAATAATTTATATTGCTTTTTGAGAAGCCAAATTATTTTCTAAAATTTTTATCTATTTTTCCAGCAATCAAAAATATTTGGTGTAAATTTTTCTCTCATCAATTCATTTATCAATTCTTCCACTGAAACTAATTTTTCAATTCTATATCCATTTTCTCCAGAAAAATAGTCCGGTCTCCATCTTTCACGTTATATGAATCACTCAAACAATTTGCAATACAAAATCCAACTTTTTCTTGCTTCCCTCTCCTAAATTACAAAGACTATACACAGTTACTATAACATTTTACTTCCTTGTTATCAGCAACTAAATTTTTGAATCAACTTAGTTTTTACTGCTCTACCTGGGTAACCAACAGGCGATTTTACAATTACAATATCATCTTTTTTGCATTGAGTTAAAATATTTTTAAATTCTATACTAGCATCACATTCACTAAGTTCCGATAAATCTTGTTCCAAGTTGGACTGCATCTGCCCCCTAGCTCCATAATTTTTCGAATATCATCATTATCCCAAATTCCACCAGCTGCAATTATGGAAAATCTCCCCATTTATCTCTTTCTTCTTTTTACTTGTGGAATTATATTTTTCTAATTGATGTTCTTCTAAGAATAAATTCCTCAGCTTTTACTCCTTGATGCCCTCACCACTTTTTGGATCCTTCAACTACTAACTAGCATCAGGTAATCTACCAGACATCTTCCATTTTTACAGATCTATTTAAGGCTCTTGCAGATGAAACAATTGGAACTATAGCTACATCTGGATAATTTTCAACAAGCTTTGGTAATTCTAAAGGAAGTCCTGCACCTGTAACAATAATGTCAGCTCCTGCTTCTAGTGCATCTGAAACAACTCTTTTCATATTCTGTTATTGCGTGTAAATATATTACATAGCTAAAGGTTTATCTCCACAAAATTTTTCTTGCATTTTTAAAAAGTTTCTATTAAAACTTCTTTTGAATAAAAGCATTTTCAGAACCTATAGGTCTTCCGTTTACGATGTGCAAATTTTAGATTTTAGTAATAACCTGAACAAATTCCACTAATTGTTCCTAAGCCACCATTTTTGAAACATGTTCCTGCTAGATTGATCCCACTCAATACCTACTCCCATTCCACCTTGTACTATTGGTTTTTCTATGTAATGTTTTTCCTATTTTTATTCCTTTTAACTCTCTCATAATGTCTCCTTTAATAAAAATAACACTCGTTATCTTATTTTTCTAAAAATTTGAGACCTAGCTCAAATTTAATTTTTAATAAAATTCTACTCAAGATAGATAACGTTTGTTATATTATAGCAGAATAAAAATATAATACAAGCTTTATTTTTATATCAGCAGCCAAAATATCTCAAAATAACTTGATAAATAAGAGTTAACTAGTTCTTGAAGTTCTATCATCATAGTCATATCTAGGACTGTATCTGCAACTTCAAGAGTCAAATTCTTTTTAGTTTTAGCAATAATATCTAGAAGTCTTATTGCTTGTCTTGGCCAAATTCAAATGTTTGTGGAGCACTTACTCCTGGAGCACAAGTGATATGGAAAACATCTGTACAAAGTGTTAGATGTATATAATCATTTCTTTCTAATATTGGATTTATATTTAAATCACTTAATTTTTCAATATCTTCTGCTAAAGTAAGTTACTCAAAACTTTTTGCTCTATCGAATAATCTTTTGTATTTGAAAATCTTTGTATTCCTATGACGTTGTAATCAAATTTAATATATCTCTTTTACAATCATTTGCAATTTGATAAAACATTGTTCCAGGTTTGCTCCTTGCTATATTCTCCTTATCAAAGTGAGCATCAAAACTTATGATTCCAACTTTTGGATCTGCTGATTTTGATTTTACAAAATTCATTATACCTGTATATAAGTTCCATAAGCAATATCATCATCCCCACCCATACATACAACAAAATAATTTCTTTTGATTTTAGTTTTGTGACAGTATCAGCTAATTGTTGCTGAGCTTCTTCAATTTTTCCTCCCACAACATCAATGGAGTTTTAAATCATAAAATTTTATACTTGTATCAAAAATTGGGAAATTTGAAAGAGCTATCTTCAAATGTTTCCAACCATCTGCCGCTCCTAATCTCCCATTGTTTCTTCTTATACCTTCATTTGAATTGTAACTAACAAAAGCAAACTTTTTACCATCATCTGGTTCTTGCATTAATTCTTCTAATGTTTTGCTTGGACAACTTGATGTATTCTAAGCAAATCGTCTTCGTAACCATCTATACGACCATTCCAATCCATTTTTCTCCTTCTTTCTTAAAAATTGTAAAAACTTTTTTATTAAGTATTGTAATAAAATCTTTCTCATTATAATTTTAGCACATTGTTATAATTATTCAAGTAAAAATATTTCTCTTTATCATATTTTTATAGCTTTTTCTTCTAATAATTTAAAGTTGCAGCACCTTTCTTTTTATATTGTTGGGCAATTTATCCAAGCAACACATATTCATAAAAAGCTTTGTAGCAGTTTTTAATATCTTAGATTTATTTTCTTCTTTATTACACCAAGAAAGTTGTTTTTCTACTAACTTTTTATAATTAATATCAGTTTCTTCTTCTAGAATATATTCTTTTTATATACAAATCAAAAACAGGAATCATATTATTAAAATTTATTGCTCCTTCCTCTCCTGAATTAATTTTTATAAAATCAAAGAGAAATTTTTCATTTTTAAAAATTTTGATTTCTTTTGATGAAGAGGAGCTAAATATTTTTAGTTTATTTATTTCAAATAAAATACCTATAAATTTTCTTTTATCTTTCTTATTTTCTAGAGAAACATCAGAGACTTTGCTGTCAACTGATTTTAAATACTCCATATATTTTAAATCAACATAATAAAATTTTTATGACATTTTTAGCTCCTTAACAAAGTTGGAAAAACTCCAACTTCTAGTGTATTCCCATAAGAATTTTCTTTTAGATCTCATAATGGTAGAGTACACCGCTTTTTGAGATCTCACTTAATGGTAGAGTACACCACTTTTGAGATCTCACTTAATGGTAGAGTACACCGCTTTTTATATTTTTATTATAGCATAATTAATAAAATATTCAATATCAATTTTGTTTTCTACAAGATGGTTATATTACTTTTTATATTCTATAGCCTTTTCTTCTAATAATTTAAAGTTGCAGCATCTTTCTTTCATTTTCAGATAAATGTCATTACAATATAAAGTATATAGTTTTTCTAAATCTTTATTAATTCAGCGTTATCATTGCACCAAATAATTTGATCGACACATAATTCACCATATTTTCTTTCATTTTCATTATTGGAAGTTTGTAAAGTTTAATATCTACTAATTGGACTACATCTCTAATATAGGAACAGAATTATTTAAATTAATCGCTCTAATTCTCCATTTTTAATTTTTATAAAATCTATTTTTCATTCATAACTTTATGTTTTTCTTTGGGAGAAGCTAGTGGAGAAATATTTAAAAATCCTTCTTCAAATACAATACCAATATAAGGTCTTTTCTCAGACTTATTTTCTTTTACATTAACATCGAAATTTGCTAAAAACTTTATATAGTCTTCTTTTAAAATATATAATTTCAACTTTTACCTCCTTCAAATAAAGAAAAGAGTGATAAATAGAATCACTCTTCCCATAAAAACTCTTTTAACTCCCACTTAACAGCAGGGTTTTCCTCTCTTTTAACTCCCACTTAACAGCAGGGTTTTCCTCTCTTTTAACTCCCACTTAACGGCAGGGTTTTTCCTCTACTATATTTTATTATAGCACAATATATATTCAATATCTTTCTGATATTGCACAAAAAGATAAGACTAATTCTTTTCCAAGAGCATTTGCTATTCGTTTTGAGTGTTCTTATCGATGGATTAGCATTTCCATTTTTCAAGCTTACTTATATCTCCTTGTGATATTCCTATTAGTTCTGATAATTCTTTTTGTGTAATTTTCTTTTTCGTTTCTACCTCGACTAATGCTTTTATAATTTTAAATTCAGCATCTAATTTTTATATTCTTTCCTAAATTCTTTATTTTTAACCAAAATCAGTCTCTTGGCAGCCGTATGAGGTTCTACGAGCTCAATAAAAACAGGCTCTTCGAACTAATACGGACATTAGAGACTTTATTTTTGTTCTTATCTAATTAGGACATTTTTAATTATTATACATAAAATAAAATAATTTTTGATAAAAATGTTTGACACTAATATAATGTATAGTGTCTTGAAATAATATATAAAAATAAAAATATTTTTTGATGACAAAATGTGTCGTTTGTTTTTGTTAAAATTAAAATATAAAAATAATAACAATGTAAAGCAAGGGAAAACAGATGAGAAATTATAGGATTGTAGAAATTTATCACAAACTAATAAATGATGGAGAAGTATCAGTAAAAGATTTTGCTGATGAAAATAGAGTGAGTGTTAGAACTGTCCAAAAGAGATATAAACGATTTAAAAACTTTTTATTGGATAATAATTCAGAATATGAAATTATTTATTTGAAAGAGAAAAAGCTTATAAATTAAGTAAAATTCCTAATTCAAGATTAACTAAAGGTCAGGTTTTGGCAATATCAAAAATGATTTTTAGATAGTAGAGCATTTTGTAAAAAGGATATTAAATATATTTTAGAAAAATTTCATTAAGTTTTGCTCGCCAGAAACAGATGTTGCTATAATTTCAGAACTTGTTAAAAATGAAATTTTTCATTATTTAGAATTACAACATCATAAAAATGTTAATAAAACTGACTTGTTTAATGATATTTGGATATTAGGAAAGCTATAAAGGATAGAAAGCAGATAAAAATAAGCTATAAGAGAAAAGTAAGGTTGTCGAGAGAAATTGTGAGATCCTGTTGGATTAATGTTTTCAGAATATTATTTTTATTTACTAGCTAATATAACTGATGAGGATGTAAAAAGAAACATTTAACATTAAAAATGACCCTTATCCAACAATATATAGAGTGGATAGAATAAAAGAAAATTGAAGTTACAAACAAAAAGTGAGAATTGACTATAAAGATAGATTTCAAGAGGGGAATTTAGAAAAAGAATACATTTTATGACAGGGTGGAGAATTGAAAAAGTTAGATTTTTGGTATAAAGGGAAAAATCTTGAGGCAGTCTTAGATAAGATACCGACAGCCAAAATAGAAAAAGAAACAACAAACTCAAATGGAAAAGAATATCTGATATCTGCTGAAGTTTTTGGGAATGGAATTGATAGATATTTGAGAAGTTTGGGAGAGAAATAGAAATAGTTAGATAAATATTTTTATAAACAAATTATTAATTTTATAGAAAGGTGGAGGTTGTATGGACACAAAATTAATTTTTTTGCTGCTTTAATAGGAGCAGGTGTAGTACTGTATTTGGTTTTTCTTATTCTTTATTCTTGGAAAAAAAGAGTAAGAATAAGGAGGAAAAATGTAGAGAGTTTTAATGAAAATAGGGTTGAAGATATTTTTAAGGAGGTAGAATTATCAAAAAGAACCTGAGAGAGATTAAAATTATTGGAGATAAGTACAAAGTATTAGGAAATGAAGATGAATATATAATTTCATTTAATGAAGGGTTTGATTTTTTTAGTAAAAATGATGAAATTATAGGGTTCATTGCTAGGGAAAAATCAAATAAAATTTATTATTACCATAATTTGAAAGAAGGTGAAGGAAATGTCTAAATTTTTATAGTTTAGTTAGGGATATAAAAAGAGTTAAAAAGAAAGTATAGATGAAATACAAAAGTAATTTTTTTAGAAGATAATAATAGTAGTGAAATTGAAAATAAAAATGATATTGTTACCGAATCATTTTCTAATATTGAAAACAATGAGAGATCTTATAAAGGTTTATTTACTTCTTATAAAAAGAAATATCAAAAATTAACAAACGAAATTATTCAAGTTAATGTTAAAAAGGAGAGTTATGGAAATATATAAAAACAATTCAAGAATATTTTTCAAAAATGAGATCTTTATAATGAAGATATGGTAAAATATAAAAATTTTACTTTAGAAAATATTGATTTACCTAATCAAGGAAAGGAAATATTTTTAAATACAAAATTAGCTTTTTAGAACCTAAAGCAAAAAGAAAAATGATAATGAATATGAAAAGTATGAGGGATTTTTGGAATACAGTTTTTAATAAAAGCACTTTCATTGCGTAAAACAACTCTTGAAGAAAGAAAATTAGAAGCAATATATCAAGCTCAAGCAAAACAATATGCATATTTAAAAATATACTTTGAACATTATAGAGATAGCTTATATATACAAATACCCTATTTAGAGGAAAGCATTGAAGTTGCAAAAATTATATAGGAATTTCTAAATGATACTTTAGATACTATTTCATACTTCCTTTTTGACATTTGAAGAACTATTTTTAAAGCATTAAAAATTAAAGAATTATGTAAAAATGGTGAAATTGATGAGAATTTAAAATTAAAAAGATATCAAAATAACAGAAAATATAGGAAATTTAAAAATACAAAATATGAAGTATATCATATTTTTGCTGAAAATCTTTTCTATTTATACTCGGCAATAGAAATGGCTTTTTAAAGAAAATATTTTAAGTAATTTAATTTCTTTAAAAAGAAACACGAGTTGAGATCACATAGAGAAAGAAAAAGATTAATGAAAGAATAAATGCTATTCCAATAAAAGAACCCGAATTTGGAACATTTGATTCAATCATAAGCATTGATACCAGTGATGAAAGATATATATATTCAACGGATGATATTAAATATCTAAATTATACTAGTTATATTGAAGAAGGAAAAAGAAATTGAAAGTATTAAACAAAAATTAAATAATGTAAATAATGGTTTAGAAAAATTGAAGAAATCAGCAATAATTTATAAGAGGGAAAATTATGGAAAATCTAAAAACTATATTTGATGAAAGAAAAAGATTAAATCGAGAACTAGATTTATCTTATATAAATATGATTGAGAATATTAATAAAAGAACTAAAGAACTTGAAGATATGCAAAAAGTTTTACAAAATGATTTTTAAAGACTTGTGCTATGGATATATCTGGAGAAACAGTTAGAACTTTTTTTGATACAGGCGATTATAATATAACAGCTGATCAATTATATAATAGAATAATTAATTTTAATTATGAGGATAAAAATGAGATCCATTAGCTGATAACTTAGAAGTTGGGAAAAAGATTTGTATAACTTAGCAAATAGCAAAGAAAGTCAAGAAAATTTAAAAAGAAATTGGAGAACCTGAGAAACTTTTTAATAAAAGAACTGTTGTAGATGAAAATGGAAAAGAAAGAAAAGAATATGAAGACAGAAAGTTAATTCAAAAAGGGAAAAAAATGAGTATAGAAAAGAGCATAGAATAATGATGAAATAGGAAATGCTGATAAAACAGATGTAGATCATGTTCAAACACTTGCAGAAGCTAAAGTTTATCCAAAATATTTAGTAGAAAATGGGGAACAAGAAATAAAAATTTTACAATTCTAAAGATAATTTCCAAAACTTAGGAAGTAGCGCAAATAGATGTAAAGGAGATGCAAGAGTTTATGAAAAAGATAAGAATGGAAATTATGTAAAAAGATGAAAAATGGGAATAGAATAGATATTACCCATAAGGCTACTCCTGAACAAATGACTGAAGCAGTTATTGAAAAATTAGAAGGAGGAAAAATAGAGATCCTAAAAATAACTCAAAAATTAAAAGATGATGGAATTTTAGATGAAAATGGAAAAGTTAAGCCTGATGTTAAAAAGAAAAAAATAAAAAGAAAATGTAGAAAAATCTCAAAATAAAGAAGGAAAAGTTATATTTGAAAAATACAGATAAGGTAAAAAGTAGCAAAAAGATGCGGGAAAGAAACATTTAAACAAATGGGAAAAATTATATCAGGTCAACTTATATATTATCTTGTTCCACCTGTTATATATGAAATAAAAAGAAGGAATTAAGGCTAATAATGATGGAGATGGTATTTTAGAAAAACTAAAAACTCTTCAGAAAGGATTATAAGCTATGTTAGTTCAAAAACTAGATAAAAATTTTTATCTAATGTATTTTTCTAATGGACTAAAAAGTTTATTAAAAATTTCTTTAACATAATAATTGAAATAGTTAAAGGCGTATTTAAAAAATATTAAAATTAGCAAAGGAATTAATAATTGTGACAATCGATGCAGTTAAAATATTGTTTGATAGTACGAAATCTTTTACAGAAAAATGGATGCTATTCTTCAATTGGTTGGAGGATTATTTGTTAATCTTGCTATCGGAATTTTATTTGAATACATATCAAAACAATTTATAATTCCTGAATGGGCTCTGTTACCACTAGAGCATGATTGTTAGAGTTATATTAAGCAATTTTGTTATGTTAGCTTTAAAAGAAACTCGATATATTTGGAGTAAATAAAAAGTTTAAAAACTGAAAAATAAAAAGCTATTTTTCGAAGAAGAAACAAGAGCAAAAAGATCTAGAAATAGAGAAAAATTAAATGATGTTAATACTAATAATCAACAACTTCTTGAAGAGTTACAAGAGAATTATTTTCTATAAAACAAAAATTCAAGATAGTAATATGTTTACTCAAAGAATTAAAGATGATTTAAAAAGAGCTTTTGAAATATTTGATAAAGAAATTGAACTAAATGGTAAATTCAAAAAAATTTTTAGGAGAAGCATAGAAAATATATCAATATGATACTATTGATATATATGATACGAAAAGCTAAATTCTTAAAAATAGAAAAGTATGATAACGATAATGATATGATGGCTGAATATTTTTTTATCATTATGGACTTTTTGATAATTTATTACAATAAAGATAGAAGCATTAATAATATAAATTACTTTTGATATTTATTATAATAAATTTTATAAAGGCAGTATTTTAAAATATAAACTCAGATTTATTACTTGAAATGAATAAATATTTTGAAGTGAAAAACTTTTTAAGGAAAAAGATATAAATTTATAGAGATATAGACGATAAATTTTTAAAAGTAGCAGAATATTTAAATCCACAAGAAGGACAAAGTCTAGATTTACAAGTAATAGGGAATAGTATGATAATGACCCACACTCAGTACAAGTATATTTAATGAAACCAGCTTTAGTATCGCGACAAAGGATGAACTTATTGATAGAAGTTTTTAATGTACTCCAAATGGTTGTGAGTTAAAAGGCTTGATAAAAATTTAAGATATGTGATAAATCTACTATGGATAGTATTTCTTTGATCATGAGATATTAGTCCTTTTCTGTATGTTTTTAGTCCAAATAAATTTTACAGAAAAAGAGAGCCAAATTGCAAAAGATTTTTAAAAATCTGCAATTGGCTTTTTCTATTAATATTAAATTTATTTTTAAATGTTCTCAGGAATTTTTCTTATCTCTAAATAATCTATCTGCTATGTAGATATAATTGTATCACTAAAGTGCAACAATAAATTTTATGATATAAGTTGAAATAAAAATATTAATCATTATATCAACAGGGTAGACTCCATAAAAAGCTATCGTTGTGAACACAGCATTATCCAAAAGTTGACTCACCATTGTACTTCCATTATTTCTAAGCCAAATATGTTTTTAGCTGGAAATTTCTCTCTAATTTTTCATAAAGCCACACATCGTGAAATTGTGAGATCAAATATGCAATAAGAGATGCAACTGCTAATCTTGGTAATAATGAAAAATATTTTTACACTATCAAATAATTCTACTCAGCTTCAAGTGGTGTGAAATGTATAGCACATTGCATTATCAAAGTTGTTGCTATAAGTGAGAGAAACCAATTTTAACAGCTGTCGTTGCTGCTCCCATGAGTTCTCACTTAAAATATCTGTTACTAAGAATCCTCCTGCATATAAAATATTTCCAAGAGTTGCCTCCATACCAAATAAATTTACCAACATTACCACTTGCACATTTGCAAGTATCGTTGAGATGGGATCCCAAATATATAGTCCAATCTTTCCAAATTGTTTATAAGCAAAAAGTATACAAGAAAAATTTATTACCAACATTAAAAACCATAAAAATATATTGTGCATCATTGTTCAAATACCCCAAATCTTTGTTATCAATTAAAATTTCTATTCTTTCATCATCAAAAAGCCACTTCATATCATTTACTATCCATTTTACAAGTTCAAGGATCTCTTTTAACTTCTGTCCCGTTATCTACAAAAACATTTATTGTTATTGCTTTAAAATTTTTCAAGCCAATCTCAATATCTTTTTGTATCATTTCTTTTGTTTGTCCCTGAGTTGCTACAAGCAAACAAACCGAATAAATTTTTTTCGGATAGCTCCTTAATTTTTCTCATCTAAAAATATTTTTCTATAGACATTTCTTCTAAACTCATTATCAAAACTTTCAATACCTGTCCTGAATCTTATTTCAACTTTTTCTTTTTCATTGAAAAATTTTATAATTTCATCCAAACGAGATAGATACGAATAAAAAAATTTCAAAATACAAAATTTTTATATTTTTCTCATAAACTATTTCTCTAATTTTTCTAAATTCTTTTGGAATTTCAAACACAGATCCAGAATTTATAACTTCTAAAATTCCAAACTCTCCCGTTATCTCCTCCAAAGCTTCAAAATTTACATTATTAATTTTCATTTTCATCTGTGGAATTGTCCTCGATGTAATTACAAAAAGCACACTTCCCATAAGCACAAGGAAAAAGATTTTAAAAAGCACTATTTCTCTTTCAAATTTTCCTTCTACCTTACTATATCTTATACCCATTACTCCTTTTTTCCTTTTTCTAGTACCTCTTTTTAATCTTTTTCATAATATAAAAATTTAATTTATAAATAAAATTAATAATAGCGACTACGGTTTAACGGAAGTACCTAACTGGAAGCTATCAAAGTGAGCGGTTAAACGGGCGGGATTTGAGCGAAACGAGTGCCGTCCGTCAGCGAATGTTTAGCTTCCAGTAGGAGTATCTTGCCGTTGCTAGTAGGAGCTATATTACTTTTTATAAATTTTTATTACTTCTATGCAATAAAAAGAGGGACTTGTCCCTCAAGTCTAGTAAAGATGGTTCTGCTAGCACATCTATTATTTAATTTTAATTAAATTTTTTTCTAACAATGATTGATATTGTTTAGCTAAGTATCTTCACTGTAAACTTTCTAATAAATTGATACCAGAAGAATTGCATATTTTTCATTCCTCTTAAAGAATCTTGTAACATTCTTTTTATAAAATCTATGTTCTTCATAACTCAATTTCAATTCAGTAGATTCTTTTTAGAAGCTACATCGACAACATAAGTCAAAAATCATAAACTCCTTTTGTATTGACTTGTCGAATTTGTATCAGCAAATTGTTTTTAGCTTCATTTATAAATCTAACTAGGAGTTTTTATCTCCTTTTTCTAATTTCACAGAATATTTTCTTTTTACCTTTTCCTATTTTTGAATACTATTCATCATTCCCATCATTGATGACATATTATTCATTTCCATAGGATTCAAAAGCTCCTGGATTAACTCTAGCCGTTTTTCATATTCTATCACTCCACTTTTTCCAATTATTTTTCTAATTTCATCAATATCAATTGCACCTTTTTCTCAAAAATTTTAGGAACATCTTTTTGTCAAATCAATTATTGTTGAAGCCTCTCCTAACTTACACTCTCCACCATCAACCAAAAATATCAACATTATTTTTATTTCATCTGATAGTTCGTCATAAGATCTTGGAGTAGCTTTCCCAGAAATATTTGCACTTGTTGTTGCTAAAACTCCACCTGCAAGTTCTATAATTTTTATTGATAAATCTAAATTAGGTATTCTCACACCAATAGTATCTCCACCAGAAATCATAATACTTGGTATATGTTCTCTAGCTTTTTAAAATCACAGTCAATGCTCCCGGCCAAAAAGCCTCCCCTAATTTTTGTAAAGTTCTCTTTCTTTCTCTGTAACTTTTGCAACCTCATCAACCTTATCAACAGAACTTAAAAAGTGCAATAAGAGGAGAAAAAACTTCTACCTTAGCCTGATATACATGTTATACTTTGTTCGTTAGAAATAATAGCACCTAAACCATAGACAGTATCTGTTGGATAAATAATAAGTTTTTCCAGATTTTTATTTCATCTGCTAAAACTTGCCATTTATTTTCTCCAACATCAGAAATTTTTCAATCTTAATGTATGACATCTTATTTAAATAATTCTGACACTGATTTATTATTTACTATTCTTTCTATTGCATCAGCAAACACTTCATCAACAGATAAGATTTTTACTTTGTCTATCTTTCAGGTAATGCTATGAGTCTGTTATTATTACTTCTTTTTAAAGCACTTTTTCTAATCTATCTATTGCAGGATCAGAGAACACTGCGTGAGAACAACAAGCATAAGCTTCGATTGCTCCTCTTTCAATTATTGCATCAGCACCATTTGTGATAGTACCTGCTGTATCTATCATATCATCTATAAATATTGCAATCTTTCCTTCAACTTCTCCGATTAAATTCATAACTTCTGATAAATTTGGTTTTTGGTCTTCTCTTATCAATTATTGCAATCTTACAATCCAATTTTTCAGCTAATTTTCTTGCTCTTTTTACTCCACCAATATCAGGAGACACAACAACAACTTTATCTCCCATTAGTCCTTTTTCTTTGAAATATTTTTGCCATCAATGGTAGCCCTTGCATATGGTCGAAAGGAATGTCAAAGAATCCTTGAATTTGATCAAGATCTTAAGTCCATAGCTACTATTCTATTTACTCCAGCAGTTGTCAATAAATTAGCAACAAGTTTTGAAGTAATTGGTTCTCTTGGTTTTGATTTTCTATCTTGTCTATAACCATAATATGGAATAATTACGTTTATTGTTTTTAGCTGAAGCTCTTTTTAAAGCATCAACGAATATTAAAAGTTCCATCAAATTTTCGTTTACTGGTTCAGAAGTAGATTGAACAACAAAAATATCTCTTCCTCTAACTGTTTCCTCAATTTCAATATAGATTTCTCCATCTTTGAATCTTTGAATTTCAGCCTTTCCTAATTCCATTCCACATTTTGCAGCTATAGCTAAATCTAAATTTGAATTACCAGCGAAAAATTTTAACATTATCATAACTTAACATTTTATTTTTCCACCCTTCCTTTATTATTTGTTTTACTTCTTGATACACCAAGAGAGGTCATTAGGTACGTCTTTAGTTATAACAGAGCCTGCTCAATAAGAGCATTGTCTCCGATGTTACTGGAGCAACAAGCATAGTGTCACTTCCAATAAAAAGCATTTTTCCAATTTCAGTTTTAAATTTATTTTTACCATCATAGTTACAAGTTATAGTTCCAGCTCCTATGTTAGTTTTTCTCCCATAGAGCATCACCTAAATAAAGTAAGATGCCCTGCCTTAACTCCTTTTTCAAGCACAGATAGTTTCAACAAAGTTTTCCAATATGAACGTCTTCTTTCAAATGAGATTTTGGTCTCAAGTGAGCAAAAGATTCAATCGTAACTCCATTTTCAACAATACTTTTCTTCTATTACAGAACTTTCAATTCTAACATTATTATAAATTTTACTATCAATTACTCTTGTTCCAGATAAAATTTTTGAGTTTTCTCCGATTTCTGTATTTCCTTGAAGAGTAACATTCGGATAAATATAGTGTCTCTTCCAATTTTACTTCATCATCTATGTAAGTTGTAGCTGGATCAATTAAAAATAACTCCTGCTTCCATAAGAGAAATATTTTTCTCTTCTCTCAAGACTCTTGATACAAGAGCCAATTCAACTTTTGAATTAACTCCTTGAATTTCATTGCATCTTTTAGAGAATAAGAAATTACTTTTTATTTTCTTTAGATAAAATTTTCAACAACATCAGTTAAATAATATTCTCCTTTTTCGTTATTATTATTTATCTGATTTAAGGCTCTAACTAAATCTTGAGCTTTTGAAAAATATATACTCCTGCATTAACCTCTTTGATTTTTCTGTTCTTCGTTAGCTTCTTTTCTCTTCAACTATTTTTAAAACTTGATCATCCTTTTTAAATACTCTTCCATAACTAAATGGATTTTCAAAAATAGCCGTTAAAACTATTCCATCCGCATTTTCTTTTTATATATTTCGTAAAATTTTTCAAAGTCTCTTTTCTTATAAGTGGAATATCTCCGTTAACTATAAGAACATCTCCATCAAAATTTTTAATTTTTCTTGAGCCTGTTTAACAATATTGACCAGTTCCTAATTGTTCCTCTTGAACAACATAGCTCACATCTCCCAAAAACTTCTAAAACTTTTTCTCTTTATGACCCAATATCAAAAATGTTTTCTTCAACATCAAGAGCATTTAAAGCTTCCATAATTCTCACAACCATTGGTTTGCCGTGAGCCAAATGAATAACTTTTGGCAGTTCAGATTCGCATCCTCGTTCCCTTACCTGCAGCCATAATAATTGATTTTTAAAGCTATGATTCCTCCAATTAATTTTAGTTAACTTATCGTATGCTTCATTAATTTGTTTCATTTTATCTTCATGATATCACTTTCAGATGAATTTGTATATCTATCTGGATGGTGTTCTTTTTACAAGTTTAAAATACGCTTTTTAATTCGTCAGCACTCGCTCCTTTTTGAACACCTAAGATTTGATATATTTTGATTTATCTTCTGGTACATTCCACCATAATAATTACCTTGAGAATTATTTTTGACTACCATATCCATAATTTCCATAAGTATTTTGGTTAAATCCACCAGTCCCACCAAAAATTCTCTAAAAATTCTTTCAGCTTCTTCTTGATTTACATTTCCATAAAAAGTAGTTCTATTTCTATTACTTGATCTATTTGAATAAGTTTTATTTTTCCATTTTTATATTGCTGACACTAAAAAGATACTAAAATCCAAGCCAATATCAAGGCCAATATTTTTATTGTAAGTGCACCAATAAAAATATATAACTATAACTAGTATTATCAATACTGGTAAAAAGTATTTGCATTCAATCACCTTCTTTATTTGTAAACTCTACTGTTCATTATAACATATATAAACTTTTTTACAAACTCTTTTAAAATTAATTTTTATAAAAAATTTTTATGATATAATTAAATAAAATATAGAAAGGAGTCATATATGGAATTAGAAAATCAAAAATTTAGAAGAAAAATTAAAAATCAAAAAAATTGAATTGATAAATTAGCTAGTCCCTTGACGATTTATTTTTGTTTTTATTTTGGTTTACTTTTTACAAATCCCTTTACTTTTTGTAAATAGTTTGATATCTGATAGAAAATGTTGCACTGAAGAAACTATTACGAGCATAGGAAATGAATGGGAGAGGCACTAAAAATTATTGCTCCTGTTTTAATTAGAGATTATGTAGAAACAAAAACAACTTCTACCTATGATACAAAAGGTGAGAAAAAAAGAAGTAATAAATAATTTTAATAGAAAATTTGCTATTTTACCTGCTGAACTTAATGCTGTAATAACAATTAAAGACGAAATCAGAGAAAGAGAGAATTTACTCTGCAACAGTTTATAATGCAAATATAAAATTAAGTGGATACTTTTTCAAAAAGATTTTTCCTAGTGAGTTGCTAGAAGGACAAACTTCTATTTCTATTGGTCTCACAGATACAAAGGCTTTAATGAAAATTAATAAATTTAAAATAGGAAATATTGATAAAGAATTAGAAGCTATGTCTGGAACGAAAGCTGACAACTGATATTTGGATGGAATATCTGCTTTATTGCCAGAAGAATATAATACAATTTTTGAAAATGATTCCTTTTTGAGATTGATATAGATTTTAGAGGAAGTAAGAGTGTTTCGATATTACCTTTAGGTAAGAAAAATCATTTTACTATCACATCAAATTGGACTTCTCCAAGTTTTTGTGGGTATATTACCAACTGATAGAAATATAAATGAAAATGGTTTCACGGCTAACTGGGATATTTCTAATTTAGTTAGAAATTATCCTCAATTAATTGATTTGACAAAAAGATTTAAACTATTCTGATTTCTATACTAAAAATTCCGATGATTCTTACTATGAAAAGAAGATGGAGGAGCTATTGCCAAAGTTAATTTATTTGATTCTGTAACTAACTCACACTCAAATTAATAGAGCTTGTAAATATGGAATTTTATTTATAATGATGACCTTAGTTATAGTTTATATTTTTGAAATTGCAAGTAAAAAGTTGCTCATTATATTCAATATGCTGTTGTAGGAGCTTCACTAGTCATATTTTATCTATTACTTTTGTCTTTCTCCGAACACATAAGTTTTGAATGGGCTTATCTAATTTCATCACTTGCAATAGTAATTCCTAATTCATTATATATTACAAGTTTGACTGCCAATAAAAATTTGGAGTAGGTATGTTTTTATTTTAAGTGGAGTCTATGCAATCTTATTCTCTATTCTGAGAATGGAGCAATATGCTTTACTAACAGGAACATTATTGATCCTAGCTATTCTTTATGTAATTATGTATATTACAAAAAGTGGAAATCTTCCAAGCTATTGATGAGCAATAAAATTTGTTTGTTGACAAATTTTAAAAATTATAATATACTTACAATATATCGTGGGATATAGCTCAGTTTGGGAGAGCGACGCACTTTGACTGCGTAGGTCAGCGGTTCGATCGCTTATCTCCACCAATAATAAAAATAAAGTCTTAGATTTCTCTAAGACTTTTTTATTTTTCTTACTATTGTGTAAATATAAATAAATCGCCGTACTAATTATTGTAAATCCACCTATAAAACTAAATATATCTGGAACAGTTCTAAATAAAACGTAATCCATAATCATACTTGTAATTATTATCACATAATTATAGATTGAAACTTCTGAAGCTGGTGCAAAGAAGTATAAGCATAAGTCAGACCAAATTGTCCAGTGCTGCTGAAATTCAATTCCACCAAGAAGTAATAAAAATTCTTGCATATTAGGTATAATAAAATTTTTCATCATCAAGGGGTAAGAACAGATTACAGACAAGAGTGAAAAATAAAAATACGTTAATCTCAGATTTCACTTTTTCCATTTAAATATCTAATTATTGTATAAGAAAAATCCTGCAAGTACTGCTGAAAATAATCCAGCAAACTTGGAATAACTGTCGATCAGTGTTGGCTTTATAACGAGGAACAACTGCAAGAAGCGATAAAATTATTCCAATTACTTGTTTTCTATCAACTCGTTCTTTTTAAAAATATACAAGCACATATTAGTTACAAAAACTGGAGATAATTTTATTCAACATGTTGGCTTCAGCCATCGTTAAATGTTCAAGAGCATAAAAATTTGCCACCATTCCCACAAAGCCCACGATCTGCCGAATACAAAAAGGAATATTTGGTCGTGCAACTTTTATTGATTCTGTTCTTTGAATAAAATAAATGCAGAAAAGTATAAAACTCACTGAATTTCTAAAAATACTTTTTCATATGTTGGAATATTTGGTAAATATTTTACAGCTATGCCCATAAATGTAAAAACCTAAAACGGATATGAGCATCCAAAATATTCCTTTCGTTTTACCACTTATCTCCATATTGCCTCCAAAATTATTTTTTGTTTTTATTTTCCTTTTAATTTTTATAAAATATAATTGCCTTTAACTTTTCTCTTAAAACTAAACAAATTTGTATTTGGAAAAGATTGCTATTCTTCTTATTTGATATAAATCATCAGACAAGCAAACTGAACCAGAATCTGTTGCTACTCCAAAAAGTATAACCTGCTTCTTCAACCATCTTCTTAGCATAATCATTTAAAATTCCATAAGGATAAGCAAAAAGTAATAATCTCTCTTGCAATCTTCCAAAGGTTTTTTAACATCAACAATTTGATGTTTGATCTCATCATTAGATAATTTATTTAATTTTGGATGATTGAAAGTATGAGCACCAAATTCAATTCCATAGTCTTGCATTTCTTTTATCATCTCAACTGACATCAACGGAAAAAGATTTTTCTCCATCAGCTTTCACATCCCATTCGTTATAAGTTGATTCTCCCATCAAAAATATTGTAGCCTTAAAATTAAATTCTTTAAAAATTGGAAAAAGCTAATTCATAATTATCAACATAGCCATCATCAAAAAGTTATGATAATATATTTTTATTTTTATCAAATCTGTTTCTCCAACCGATATTATTTAAATCTTCGAGAGTTATCACAGAAAAATTATTATCTTTTAAATATTTTCAGGTGCTCTCTAAAAATATTCTCATAAATATAAGTACCATCTTATACCTTCATTTTCTGATTTATTTATAACTCTGTGATACATCACAACAGGCACTTCATATTTTTCTTATCGACATACAAGTCAAAAATATCTCGATCTTGTCCACTATTTGTTTCAAATTGGTTTCGTTGCTCATTGTATCTTTTAATTCTCTTCACCAGATAAGATAAACATATATATCCTCAAGCAAAATATAATCTTTGGATATTCATGCTATAATATCACCAAAATTTGAAGCTAAAGGTTGATAAAAGTTCCTTTGTTAATTGCTCCCATCTTATTCAGTCTCTCCAACTGCAATAACAGAAACTTCATTGAGCATCCTTCAAAGCAACACGCCCCGCACCAATAATAATATCTGATTCTTTCATCTTTGCTTGTAAATCTGAAATATATCCGATGAAGTCAATACCTTTATCTTTAAATTTCAAAATCTCTCAGTGCTTCTTTCCCACCAATAATTCTCACTTTCAAAATCTTTCAAAATATTTTCATCAGTTAAATTTCTAAAAGATCGTAAGCAACATCTCCCATATGATCCTGACAATCTACCAATGATCGAAATAATTTTTATCTTTACTCAAAAGCATCAATTTCTATCTCTTCAAAATTTATAGGATTTGTTATAACGAAATTTTATTTTCAGTAAAACCTATATCATCGACCATATGTTTTTATATTTTTCACAAACTGCTATCGAGATAATCTCCAAAAGCCTTGATAAGTTTTCTACTGAAATGAACAGGCTGTCTACCATGAGTTGTTGCTAGTCAAGAGGTATGCCTGCCAACTTACAAGCAAGCTGACAACTCCATCAGATGAAGCTCTTGAGTGAGCATAGACTATATGTATGTCATTATCTTTTATAATTTATATAAAGGTTTTAATATGAGTTTATTCTTTTTCCTAAACTTCTTTTATTAAATTCAAGTTTGATATACTCAGCTTTTGTTGGAACAGTAAGAGTGTCTGAAACTATAAAAACTTTATTACCCTCTTGCAATAGTTCATCAGCTATAGTTGTTGCATAAACTTCTGCTCAGTTATTTCAAGTTGAGACAGTGCCATAAGTATATTCACGGTGACACCTCCTTACATCTATAAAATTTACATTAATAGCATCATTTTCCGTGCATTATCGATCTCAGCTATCATTCTAGAGATATCCCTGGAAGATTTCCTTTTAAGTTTAAATAATTTGAAACATGGTTGGCTCTAAAAATTATAAGCTTCGTTATTTTGATGGATCAATACTTGAAAGACAAGTCTCATCTCTTTTTAAAACTTCACTCCTCAAGATAATCATATTTACCTTGTTGCATTGAATCACTCAAAAGCTCTGTTCCTTCATATAATCTTAAATTTTAAAAATGCTTGCATACTTTGGAGAAATATCAGTAATGATTTTGGCAGAATTTATTACTGTCATTTTATTATCTGAAAATTTTCCATAAGCCCCCGCAATCAAAAGTTATAGATAAATCAATTCCGTATCTTGAATGCAAGCTCGACAACTCTTTTCTGCTCTAATTCCTTTTTGATAAATTTCAAGCATCATTGTCTCCACTTTCAACTCCAAGATAAACAAAAGGTCAAACCTCATAAAAGTTGTCAAATCTTCAACAGATTTTTGATGAATGGCAATGGCTGTTCCATAAATCAGAAACTCTTTTACATTCTGGGAAAACTTCTGATATAATCCAAAACTTGAACTAAAAATTTCTGTTGGCTACAACAAATTGCATCCCATCGGCTAAAAAATATTTTCCTGAGATCTGTTTTATACATAGCTCTAAAAGCATCAATATCAGATTTTTATATCTTCTATTGGTTTTAATAACAAATTTTTCTCCTTATACATACTACAAAAACTACATTTATTATGTGAACATCCTAGAGTTATTTGTATAATCAAGCTATATGCTTCACTAGGTAGTCTATATAGCGGAAAAATCATATAAATCAAACATCTTATATATCGTTCCTTTCTTTTTAATAATTAAAGATTAAAAATTTCAATTAATTTTCTTCCTATTGCATCCTCATTGTTTTCTACAACTTCAACATCAGGTAAAGCAGCTTTTAATCTATCACTCATTTCCCATAATGCAAGGTTTGCCAACAAAACTTAACATTTCATAATCATTCATACTATCACCAAGGCAATTACTTCTTCTGGTTTTATTTTAAAATTTCTAAAACTTTTTCAGAGTCGAAGCTTTATTTGTCCCCTTTTTCATAAAACTCCAAACAATATGGAGTATGCTGTTATACTCAAATCATTTTTGAATTTTTCTTTGACTTCGTTTTCTAATTTTTCAGTATCTTCAGGTTCAGCAATAAAAATACTTTTGTACTATCATCATCATTTTTATATTTATTCAAGTCAGTAATGTAAACATATATCCTGATTCTTGATGAAATTCAACCAAACCATCAACTTCATATTCAATAAACCAGTCGTCATTGTGATAAATATTTCTATGATATTTTTCTTATCCAAATCAAACTCAAAGTTCATTCACAAATTTTTGGAATATTTTTCAGAAACAATCTCATTATTATTTTTCATCATCAGGCTCTTGCCCCATTCGATGTAATTAAAAATGATTGTAAGATTTAATTCATCTATAATGTCTTGCATCAGATAAAGAGTCTCCCTGTTGCAATTATAAATTTCACACCTTGAGATGATAATTTTTATGAGCTCTAGCTGTGTATTCAGAAACTCTGTGTTGATCATTAGTGAGGGTTCCATCCATATCACAAACTACTAATTTATAACTCATATTAACTCCTTAATTTTAAAATAATATTTAGTTATTATATCACGTTTAAACATCTTTTTCTATGCAGTAAATCTTTTGATAAATTAATAATTCTTTTGATATTAAATAAAAATCTATGTTATAATAAAAATAAAAAGGTGATTTTATGTATAACGAAATGGAGCTTTTAATTTTTCTCATATATAAATTCCAGCTACGACATCGACATTCAAAATCTTGTTTATAAAATTTTTAAATATTCTTTGCTACAAAATTTTAATATTTTTCTGCTAGCCCTATAAATAAAAATATTTTTTGAAAGAAAATTTTACTGAAACAAATATTGAAAAATTTCTGATATATTTTACAGATTTTAATAATATAGAAAAAGATATTCAAAAATAATTTTAAATTGTGAAAAAAGAAAAATATATATATTCTTATGCTGATAAAAATATCCCATTTTTCTTAAGCTCAATAATCCTCCATTCATTATTTTTGTAAAAGGTAAACTTCCAACAGATGACGAATTAAAAATTCATTTTGCCCTTGTTGGGACTAGAAAAGCTAGTGAAGAGAGATAAAAATTTACTGAAGACATTGCTCATTATTTTATCTGAAAATAATATGTATAATATAAGTGAAGCAGCTAGGAATAGACAGTGTGGGACATTGGAATACGCTTTCAAAAACAGGAGCAATTTTAGGTCAAGGGCTTGCAACAAAAATTTATCAACTGAGAATATAGGATTGGCTCAAGCCATTCTTGAAAATAATGGATTTTTATTGTCAGAATTATTTCCTATTACTCCTATTTCAAAATTTAATTTAATAAAAGAGACCGTTTACAGGCTGCTTTTAACCTCAGGGATTATAATTGCTGAAACCGATATCAAAAGTGGGACTATTAATACTTTTAAATTTGCAAAAACTCAAAATAAAAATATTTTTGTAAGTGAGTATTAATAAAAATTTTATTGACAAATATTATAAAAGATTTAGCTGTTATAAAAATAGTAGAGGACTTTGAGAAAAATTAAATAATTTGTATAAACAAAAATCTTTATTTAATTAAATAAAAGAGCTGTTACATTTAATCACTTAAAATGTAACAGCTCTTTGAAAATATTTTTAATCATTCAATTTCAAAAACTGATACAAATGCTTCTTGTGGAATTTCAACATTTCCTATACTCTTCATTCTCTTCTTACCTTCTTTTTGTTTTTCAAGTTTTTCTTTCTTGTTATATCTCCACCGTAACATTTTTGCAATAACATTTTTCTATATGCTTTTATTGTTTCTCTTGCAATAATTTTTGAGATCAGAGTGCAGCTAGTTGGAATTTCAAATTGTTGTCTTGGTATAACTTCACTCAATTTTTGACAAATAGCTTTTCCTCTGTAATAGGCATTATCGTTATGGGCAATAAACGAAAAAGGCATCGACAGCTTTTCCCGAAACTAAAATATCAACTTTAACAAGATTTGAAACTTTGTATTCACTCAATTCATATTCGAAAAGAAGCATATCCTTTTGTTCTTGATTTTAATTTATCGTAAAAATCAATTACAATTTCAGCCAGAGGTAATTCATAAGTCAACATATGATCTTGTTTCATCTAAATAATCCATTGAAATATTTCTCTTTTTCTTGACAAAGTTCCATAACATTTCCTACATATTCTTTAGAGACATAGCTTTTCCCCTGATGTATGGTTTCTTGTATCGTAATTTTTCCACGACCTGGATCTGGAAATTCACAGGGTTATCTATAACATATGTTCTTCAAGTCCATCTATGCTAACTTTATATTCAACTGCAGTGGCGTTGTAGAAATTAAATCTACTACTATATTCTCTTCTCAATCTTTCAACAATTATTTCCATATGAAGTAAACCTAAAAATCCACATCTAAAAACCAAAACCTAAGGCAAGTGATGTTTCAGGAACAAAAGTTAGGAGGCATCATTTAATTGTAATTCTAGAGCTTCTCTTAATTCTTCATAGTCATCTGTAACAGGATAAATTCCAGCAAAAACCATTGACTGTGCTGGTTTAAAATCCAGCCAACGGGAATAGAGCAGGATTTTTGCAGAAGTAATTGTACTCTCCAACTCTTGTGTCATGAGTTGTTTTAACTCCAGTTATAATATATCCAACCGATCCACTTGTTAACTCATCAGTAGCTTTCATTGTTGGAGAAAAAATTCCTGTCTCTAAAACATCTAATTCTTTTTCAGTTGACCAAATTTTTACTCTATCTCCTTTTTATGCTACCGTCTAAAACTTTTACATAGTTATAACTCCTCTGTAGTCATCGAGTACGAATCAAAAATTAATGCTTTCAATGGAGCATTCTCATCATAATTTGGAGCAGGTATTCTCTTAACGATGGCTTCTAATATATCTTCAATACCAATTCCATTTTTGCAGAAGCAAGTACTGCATCATCAGCAGGCAAACCAATATATCTTCGATTTCTCTTTTTACTTTTTCAGGTTCGGCTGCAGGTAAATCTATCTTATTGATAATGGGTAAAAATTTCCAAATTGTTTTTCTATTGCAAGATAAACATTTGCAAGAGTTTGAGCCTCAACACCTTGTGCAGCATCGACAACAAGCAGTGCCCCTTCACATCTGCAAGTGATCTTGACACCTCATAAATAAAGTCAACGTGGCCAGGGTGTATCAATCAAATTTAATTCATACTCAACGCCATCTTTAGCTTTATAAAATAAAAAGTTACGGCGAACGCTTTATTGTAATTCCTTTTTCTCTTTCTAAATCATTGAATCTAATATTTGATCTTTCATATCTCTTTCAGAAACAGTTCCTGTGTATTCCAAAGTCTATCTGCTATTGTAGATTTTCCATAATCTATATGTGCAATTATGAGAAATTTCTCTTATTTTTGTAACATTTTTCCTCCAAATTTTATTACATAATCCTATTAATTATAAGTTATTTCTTTATTTGTGTCAAATAAGAAATAAAAATTAATCTTAATTAAATCTTAATATTTGTATATTGTGTTATAATAATATCAAAATTTAATTACGATATAAAATATAATTTTAGGTGATAAAATGTTTTTCAACAAAAGAAGGACAGATATATTTGTATAATTAGTCTTTCATTATTTGCTTTTTATCTGTGATATGGGTGAAGAGAGTGGATTTAAATGAAGCTAAAATTTTTATAAGTGCTAGAGAGATGTTAAAATATTCTCACTGGTGGACTCCAACATTAAATGGAAAATTACATTTTGAAAATTTGCCATTACCTATGCAGTTAGCTGCAATAACAATGTGGATAAAGTAGAAGTCAGTCTGAAAGTTATCTTGAGAATACCTTCAATATTGGTCGGAATATTTACAGTTCTGTATAAAGAGTATTATAAAAATAAAAAGATAGAATGCTTGCATTTTTATGTGCATTTTCTTTCCTCTCTACATTTATGTTTATAAAATTAGGAGCTGAAAATACTTGGGATATTTATTCCTATTCATTTTTGCATTTTTGTGCTTCACTGGCTCTGTACAATTATTTTCTTTACGAAGAGTTTAAAGATTTAAAAAGAATGGGAATATTTTTAATTTTTATCATTTTGAGTAAAGAGATATAATGCAATTTATTCAGTGTTCTTACCATTTTTAATTTCATATTTTATAACTTTTCCTCAGAGTTTTGGAAAAAGAAAATAGCTTTTACTTTGATAATTTTTATTATAGCTATAGCTATTGCTTCGACTATGGTCTATATCTATGTATTTAGATTATGGAGATAAATTTTTAGATGTTGCAGGGACAGAGTTGAGACATTGAGTCTACGAGACATAGAAGAAGTTTTATTTTTATGCAGATTATTTTTGTTTATATAGGATCCTGGGCTTTCTTTTTGCATTTTTACCTTAGATTAAAAACCAGAGAAAAAGATGATAAAGTTTTTATTTGTGGACGATAATATCTTTCATTTTAGTTTCTGTTATAAATATGAAGGAGATATGGTTTTCCAATTTATCTGACTTCATCTATAAATATAGGTTTACTTTGTGTTTATTTTTAGAACACCTTATGAAAATTTAAAAAGAAAAACTTTTGTTGTTTATTCAAAAGAATTTTTACTTTTTGTTGTATTAACTAGTCTTTGTTTTTAACTTATTTTTGGATACTGAAAGAAGAACTTTCTTTTGGATTATTTTTCTTGTATCTAGTGTTGCATATTTTTATTTTCTATTTGTTTGCTGTAGGATATACAGAAATTAGTTATACAAAAAGAATTGTTATTTTTACAGGACTTACAATGTTACTTGTAAATTTTAGTTCATCAGTGGATATTAGAAAGTAAATTTATGCTGAAAAGCTTAAATTTATTAAGATTTGAAATTCCAGTTGATAGAAATAAAAATAATAATATAGCATATGTTCCAATAATTTTAGTATGGAAGATGTTTGGAAAATTGGTGAGAAATTCAAGAGATAGATAATATTCCACTTAATACTAGAAATATTTTTTCTTGGGAGAAAATCTTCCGATAACTAAGTATTATGATTTAATAAAGACTTATGATTATCAAACTGTTGATCACGAAATGAAAAAGATTTTTATTTAAAAAGAGAAAGGGCTAGTTATAATTTTATATTAGCTTTTTAGTGAGCTACTAAATAATAAAAGTAGCTGTTGCATTTATAAATTTTGATTTGCAACAGCCACTTGATTTTATTTATTTAGTAAATTTGAAAAATATTCTTGAGATTTTTAAAATCCTCTTCATCAGGATGTGTGAGGCAGCTTTCCATCTTGCAACTCTTTCTGGGTGGGAACATGAGGATGTCCTTCTGGGAATTCTACTCATCAGATCCATCATAGCTTGAGAAATTCTTCCCCATATTAAAGTCCACCTTCAAAATTATTATTTTTCTGAACATAATTTTTATAGCATTTTCCTCTACTGATTTCCAATGATCTGAGTTCTGGTCTCTGCTCAAGGGTTTCCAAGAAAATAAAGATTTTTATTTTTAAGATTAGCTAAAAAAATTCTAATGAGTTTTTATCCATAGTCCTTTGTCACACAAATCCAAGTATTATATTTTTCAAAATCATCAGTTGTAATATTTTTAATATCTTTTATATTTACAATTTCTTTTCAATATTTAAAGCTTCATAAATTTTTCACACACTGCTTTTGTATTTCCACTTATTGTAGAATAAGCTATTAAAGTTTTTCATAAATTAGCAATCTCCTGCTATAATTTCTGCAACTAGACTATTTCCCCAAAAATTCCTTTAAGTTGATAGCTAGTAAAGTATTTTCTATTTTAATATAATTATTTTTCGAGATTCTTTAAGTAGAATTATTAATTTCTCGAAAACTGTCAGCTGACAATATTTCTTTATCTCATTTAAGTCAAATTTATCAAATTGCATAAGACCTGAAATCATAGAAGGTTATTATGCTTTTTCTTCTGTTCTTAAGTAAAAGCTCATCTCTTGATTCATATTATAACATCCAATATCTTTTATATAGCCTCAGCACCAGCACCAAGAGCTATAAATTTTTACGTATGTGGAACAATAAGTCAACAAAACCTATCATTCCAGAAAAAGCAACAGAGTAGCCAACGACGAATGCTGATGACAATTAACATAGTGAACTACTCCCACCTAAAGGGGTGGGAGCTTCCTAGAAGTAGGTACTTCACTAGCTACCTATATTGAGTAGGCTATCCCCATAGTTCCTATGGTTCTTTTTATCTTTTTCATCAAGCTATCTGTCTTATTCTTAGACCTTCAGCTAATATATTTTTCGCTGCATTTATATCTCTATCGTGCGTTGTATTTTACAAAATGGACAAGTCCACTCTCTTATACTTAGAGCTTTCTTACCTGTATTTTTCTCACAAACAAAAGCATATTTGACTTGATGGATACCATATTATTCCTTTTATTTCTCTATGTATTTTTATTTTTGTAGCATTTTTAATTTAGGAATTTTAATGTATTTCCAACTATATTTACAGTTCCGTTTTGATTGTTTTGTGTAGCTTTGAACTGGATTTTTCTTTGACTTGAATCTCAGGAAAACCAATAGTCTTATCTCTATTTTGTATGATTTATCTAAATTTAATTGTGCATTGGCAGGTGTAAACTATCAACTTCTTTTAGAAACTCAAAGTCTTTTTTGTGCTGGTGTTGGATATTTTATTTTCTTGATATCTTCCTTGATCTTCGTGAGATTTTTATTCTATCGTTGAGCATAAGGTTGTAGACAAGTCTAACACAACCAAAAGTTTTTACTTATGAATATTTTTGTTCTTCTGTTGGATATATTCTATATTTATATGCTTTTTAGTTGCATTTTCTCTACCTCCTTATCTTTGTCCTTGCTCTTCATATATTTCTTGATAACATCAATAGTTTATCCACCAGTTGTCAATAAACAAAAACTTCTACTCAAAACATTTTCTTTCAAAGATATATATATCAGGAAATTCTTTTTATGAGTCTTGAACTTGCTGATTTATATGCATTAATAAATTTACTAAGTTCTGTTTTGAGGTTGATGTTTTTGAACATAATATGGATATGATCCATATCGTGATTCCATTCTACTAAAGTTATTCCGTAGCTTTTTCCTATTCTTTTCAAACATAGTTTTTGCATAATTTGATTTTTATCGTCAAACACTTTTCTCCATACTTCACTACAAAAATCAAATGATAATAAAGCAAAATATACTGAATGTTGATTGCTATCTAATATCATATATCAACTACTTTTTGATTATTACTGATATATTTATTATATAATTACTTTGATAAAAACAAGGCAATTCATCTCCAGCTATAGAGTAGGAGACAGATTGCCCTTAGTCAGATAAATAAGATTGCTCCTTTTATTTTGAGTATTTCTTTTAGATTCACTTCAATGTAAACATTCTTCTCTTTGAATTTTTGAGCTTCTGTATTTTTCCAGAAATTACTCCAGTGATTTCTATTAAATTGAGGATCTCTTCTAGATTGCTAGCACTAGATGTAATAACTTCAAAACCTAATTTTTAACATATCTATGTTTTTGCTCATCAATGAAGTAACAACAATTAAATCAGGTTTTATATTCTGAAAAATTTTTCAGTGCTAGGATTGATTATATTTCTATGCAGGGGAGTTTATCAACTTTATCAGCTGGATAAATTTTACTTTTTAGAAGTTTTTACCGATAGTTACTGATTGATTTTCTCCACCAATTTTTGAATAAGATTTCCACTACTCCTGGATCTAGTTACAATAATTCTTTTTATATTCTTTTGCTTGAATTTTGTTTCCATAGTTATCACTTATCACATTATTTTTTAATTCTAATGAAAAGAGTATGTTACAGAAACAAATATACAGAAGAAATAAAAATACTTTTCATATTTTTCCTCCTTTCTTTATAAATACGAAATATTTTTCAATAAAAATATGTGATAATAAACATATTATATAATTATTTATAAAAATCAACATATAAGAGCTGTTAAATCTTTCTAAGATATCTATTTTTATTCGATTTGAAATAGAAATTAAAAATATTAAAATTTCAAGTTTGATATTTTTCAAAATTAGACAGTTGTAAATATCAATTTACGATGTTATACTTTAAAATATGAGAAATAATTATAGCAGTACTGGAGTAAATAATGGGACGTATAAAGAAATTTTAGATGAAAGCGTATCCAATGCAATAGCAGCTGGAGAAGTTGTGCAAAATCCTACTAGTATGATTAAGGAATTGATAGAAAAATTCACTTGATGCGAGCAAAAGAAATAAAACTTGATGTTTGGAATGGAGGACTTGATATTTCGATCAGTGATACAGGTTGTGGAATGTCAAGAGAAGATTTACTTTTATCCATTGAAAGACATGCAACGAGTAAAATTATTACGAAGATGATTTGTTAATATAAGAACTTATGGATTTTGAGAGGCTTTATCATCATAAGTTTCAGTTTCAAAAATGATTTTATCTTCGAGAACAGGAGATTGAGCAGGGACTCAAATGAATGCTCTTGGTGGAAAAGTTTACAAATCTCAAAAGATGTTCAAAGAAATCGTTGGAACGCAAATTGAAATAAAAAGATTTATTTTATAATACCTGCAGAGATTTTTAAGAAAAGAAACAACTGAATATTTAAATATAAAAAGATATGAGAGAAGCATTAGCAAATCCAAATGTAAAATTTATTTTGAATCATTGAGGAAGAAAAGTATCCGTACAAGTGAAACAGTATTGAAAAGTACAATACTTCAGAAATTTTTGGATTATTTGAAGAATTTTTCAGAAATTTTCACATGGTTTTTAGGAAATGCAAATTTATTCAAGGCAAACAGAATTCTATTTTTGTTTTTCATTAGTGGACGTTCAGTCAAATCAAAAATTATAGAAGAAGAAGCTGTGATAGCTGCTTACTCCTTCACAAAGTTGATAAAGGTAAATATCCAACAGCATTAATATTTTTAAAATATAGACCCAAGCGATATTGATGTAAATGTACATCCTTCATCATTAAGTTTGCAGAATCAAAATAGAGTTTATGATTTGGTTAAAGGAGAAATTGATAGATTTTTACAGATGACGAAGAATTTATTTCTCCACATATAGAAGCTGAGGAAAAGATGGAAATTTTGAAGAAATATCAGATGAAAAGATTTTCCTTACCACAAAAATACAATTCAAATAAATGATTATAAAAAATCTTTTTAAATATTGAAGATTTTGTAAAAACTGTTAAAAGGAAATCACACCAAAGAAAATTTTATATTAATTTTTCTCAGCAGGCTTTATTAAAAAGAAGATTATTCTAAAAAGATATAGAGGCATATTGAAATAGAGATAATGGAATCTATTCAAGAAAAATTTCTAGAGAAAATGAAACACTTGATGCAGAAATAAGAGAAGAATTTAATTATTCTCAAAAAGAAATTTAGAAGTTGATAAAACTATTGGAAAAGTAGAATCACCTTCAGAAAATAAATATATCTTTAAAGAAGAAGACACAAACAGAGGAATAATTTTTGATGATTTCACAGATTTAAAAATATTGATTTTAAAAGTGATAGGTCAAGTTTTTGATACTTTTATTTTTTAGTTGAAGAAATGGATTACTTGAAATTTATGACCAACATATAATCATAAGAAGAATTTTATATGAAAATTAGAACAAGAATATTATAATAAAACTATGTCAAAACAAAATCTTTTAGTTCCTATTAGATTTGAGCTTGATCCAGAGAAAAACAATTAGCTTTAGAAGAATTTAGAAATTTTTTCTAGTTTTGGTTTGAGTGTGATGATTTTGATAGAAATGAAAATTTTCAGTTGAATCTATTTCAACTATGAATTTAAAGAGACAGTTATGAAAATATAAAGAGAAATCCTGAATGATATTTCTAAAAATAAAGATGTTGATATAAGAGAAAATATTATAGTATCAATGTCGTGTAGGGGTGCAATAAAGCTAATCATAAATTGACTTTAGAAGAAATGTATTCAATGGTTGCAAAGCTTCATAAGGGTTGGAGAATACCTTGCCCTCATGGAGACCAATTATTGTAAAAATGTCTCTACTTGATTTAGAAAAATTATTTAAAAAGGAAATAGTGAATATTAATATTGTTTTGTATTGGAAAAATAAAAAGATAAATATATTATTGATGGCATTACTGATTTTTCAAAAGATTATCAATATCGTAAATTTAAATTTTTACGAATTGAAAGAATATAATAAAGAAGATAATATTCAAATATCTATTGAAAAAGAAAGTGCTGATATTTTAAAGCAACTTGAAAAATTAAATTCTTTCAATATTCTTTTAGATTTAAATGGTAAAGAATATACTTCGGAGGCTATGTCTAAGTATATTGAAGATTTAAAAAATAGAACAGTTCCATAAATTTTATTATAGGAGGCTCCAATGGAGTTAATGATGAGTGAGAAAAAGGGTAGATATGAAAATTGAAAATTTTCATATTTCACTTTTCCGCATCAACTTATGAGGGCTTATATTAATGGAACAAATTTTACAGATGGTTTCTATATCAAATAATATAAAAATATCATAAATAAGGGCAGGGATGAAGGAGAATTTCTTTTAAAGATTATAGAATAAGTTTTGGAAGAAACTCAAGAAAATCTAGTTGGAGAAGTTTTAGAAATCTAAAAATGATTTGAAGAAATAAAAATTTATTTTAAAAATGAAAAATCAAATTATATAGTAAATTAAAACAAAAAGAACTTATTCTTACAAGAAACACAGAAAATAAAATGCTCATAAATTTGAAGTTTAATGGTGAAAAAACAACTTTTTATATGAGATGAAAATTTTAAAACAAGATTTTTCTTGTTTTAGGAGAAAAATTTTTCATATAATGACAAAGATGGTGTTTTTAAATTTTCTTATACCTTATTTGATATGAGTCACGAAGAAATTAATAAAATTGAAAGTGCAATTAAAACATTTGAGATGTTATAACTAGAAGGAGGAAATATGTTAAAAAATTATCACTTACTATATGTGCTGTGTTACTAGTTGGTTGTACTAATCTTGGAAGTGGAGATCTGTTGAGTAAAAATTGGAATTGGAGCTCCTCAAGATAGTAGTAAATAAGAGAAATCAGCACTCAAAGATTCTGAATTTAAAACAAATGAAGATACACAAAGTTAAAACAGAAGAGAAACCGTAGTAACTGAAGATAGAAATGTTATATAGTCAAAATGTTAATGAATATCTTTAGAAATAAAAACACGAACTTAAAAAGTTCTATTAAAATGAATGACAGCTCTGTAAAAAATTCTTATTCGGTTTATTTAGGAGAACTTTAGATATTTCCTCTTGATAATGAAAATAGTATAAAAGTTACATCAGAACCAAGAATTCTAATAATAAATTAGTCATTTCAGATGGAAAAAGCAAATTTAGAAGTATATATAAAGGAGAATATGTTTTTATCAGCTTATTCAAATGGGACATTGAGTAGAAAAATTAATGTGTCAGTTAGACCAAAATATGATTTTTCTGAAAAAGATTTGATGATACAATAACTCAAAAATCTGAAATTTAGAAAATTCTATAACACTTTATAAAATGTTATTTCCGACTGGTAAAAACTATAAAGATATATAATTATACTTTACTGAAACAAGGCTATGAAACTAAAAATATTTCTTTGATGAGGCACTCAACTATGAAAAATGATATCTCATCATATAGTGATGATGAAAAACTACTATATTAAAAGCTGCAAAATTAGCTGGAACTAATATTTTTGTTCCTTCTTCACTCTGGGACAGAAAATAGTGCTTCAGCTGCACTTGAAGAATATAATAGAGGTAGTTCTTCATTAAAAGATGAAGCAAAGGAAAGTTTAAATAATATAAATGATGGAGCAAAGATAAATTAAAATCTTTCTTAGGTGGAAATTCTACAGCAGTTCAAAGCTCAAATGAAGGTTCGTACTATGATAAAAGCAATGAAACTTGTTAGATTCAGATCCTAAGTCAGCAATAGAAAATTTTTAAAAATCTTTATCAACTGAAAAACACATAGACAAAAAACCGAAAATCTATTATAATATTATGCAAATGCTTATGCAAAGAAATTAGGAAATAAGTGGAGTTCAAAATATTTAAGACTTCTAAAACAAGAATTTCTAATAATGAATGGGCAGGCAGAGTTATTAACAAAATTTATAAAATAAGTTTTTAGGAGGATACAAAAATGGAAAAATATTTTGACAGATTAGAGAGAACCTCTAATTGCAGAAGATGGATTGAAGAATTTGGAAAGTTTAGGAATAAAAGCTTTCGGTAAAAATATGATAAACAATTTATGATTGGAGATGTTTTAAAAACACTCTCCAGAAGAAAATTTAAAATATAAAACAGCCGGAAGAATAATGTCTTTAAGAGGAAAGGAAAGAAAGTTTACTTTGCTCATATTGAAGATCAATCTGGAAAAATCAAATTTATATTAAAAAGATGAAATGGGAGAAAAAATTTGAACACATAGTTAAAAATGTTAAATGTTGGAGATATTATTGGTGTTGAGGAGAATTATTTATAACTCATACTGAAGAATTAACTGAGAGTCAAAGATATTGAACTTTTAACAAAAATGTTGAGATCTTTACCTGAAAAATATCACGGATTAACTGACGTTGAAATAAGATATAGAAAAAGATATTTAGATTTAATAATGAATAGAAGTTAGAGATAACTTTATCAAAAGAACAGAAATTATTAAACTTGTAAAAATGTTTAGATGATAGAGGGTTCTTAGAAGTTGAAACTCCTATGATGCATCAAATTTTAGGAGGAGCTGCTGCAAAACCTTTTAAGACTCATCACAATGCTCTTGATTTGGATCTATATTTGAGAATTGCTCCAGAACTATATTTGAAAAATTAATAGTTGGGGGCTTTGAAAGAGTTTATGAGATTAAATAGAAACTTCAGAAACGAAGGAATTTCTACAAGACATAACCCTGAGATTTACTATGATGAAATGTACCAATCACATCATTTGATTTTAATGATATGATGGTTGTGTGAAGGAATTATTTCAACTGCTTGTGAAAAAGTGAATGGAACTACTGATATAGAATATGATGGTGTAAAACTATCTCTTAAAAATTTCCAAAAGAGTTCATATGGTAGATATGATAAAAAGATGTTACAGGGGTTGATTTCTGGAAAGATATGACTTTTTGAAGAAGCTAAGGCTCTTGCTAAAGAACATCATCTTGAAGTTGCTGCTCATATGGACAGTGTTGGACATATTATTAATGAGTTCTTTGAACAAAAATGTGAAGAAAGAGTCGTTCAACCTACTTTCGTGTATGGACATCCAGTAGAAATTTCTCCTCTTGCTAAGAGAAATGCAGAAAATCCAAAATTCACTGACAGATTTGAATTATTCATCAACAAAAGAGAATATGCAAAATGCTTTCACTGAATTAAACGATCCAGCAGATCAAAGGAAGATTTGAAGCTCAAGTTGAGAGAAGCTATGAGAGGAAATGATGAAGCTACTCCTGAAATAGATGAAGATTTCGTAGAAGCTTTGGAATATGGATTACCACCCTACAGGTGGAATGGGAATTGGAATTGATAGACTTGTTATGTTACTAACTGGTGCTCCATCAATAAGAGACGTAATCTTATTCCCACAAATGAAACCAAGAGATTAATAAAAATAAAAATAACGATTTTATAAAAATTATTCCATAGGCCTGCTTGTTAGCTATTGACATTTCAGGAGTTAATAAAACATAAACTCCTTCAACGTAAAATGGATAACGCAGCGAGGCTTTTAAAAATTAAGTAATCGTTATTTTTATTTATTTAGAGAGAAAATAGGAGAAAAAGAAGAGAAGGAAGTATGATACAAGAATTTATGATAATATTTTTAGTTAATTATGTAGGTATACTAATTTCTGGAATTTTACATTTGCCAGTTCCGGGAACAATAATTGGTTTGATGCTGATGTTTATTTTATTAAAAACAAATGCTTTAAAAATTGAAAATTGAGAATGCAGTTAATTTTCTTTTTGCTGAATATGACATTATTTTTATGCCACCTACAGTTAAAATTATAGATTCTTATAATCTTTTTGGAAAAAGATATAGTCAAAGTTGCATTTATTATTATTATTTCAACTTTTATTACTATGGGAGTTACAGGAAAAATCGTACAGATGATGATAGACATACAAGCTAAAAAGGGGTTGAAATAAATGAAAGAGATAATTGCAAATAATATATTTTTGGTTTAATTATAAGCTATTTTTGCATTTGAATTTGGTAAATGGGTTTTCAAAAACTCAGACACCACTTTGCAATCCATTTTTAGTTGGAACATTATTAGTAATTATAATTTTTAAAAATATTTTGATATACCCACTGATTACTATTATAAAGGTGGAGATATGATTTTTATTTTTATTGGGAGTCTGCAACAGTCGACTCTTGCAATTCCACTTTATAAAAACTGGGATTTATTTAAAAAGTTTTTGTACCAGTTATGACAGGAGCTATTGCTGGATCGCTTGTTGGAATTATATCTGTTATAATTTTAGGAAAACTTTTAAAAATTGATGATCAATTGATTTTTATCTTTGATGCCAAAATCAATAACAACACCGATCGGAATAGAAGTTAGTAATATGCTTGGAGGTATTCCAGCTATTACAGTTGTTAGTATTATTTTGACAGGTATTACAGGAAATGTTTCTGCCCCTCTTATCAGTAAAATATTTAGAGTAAAGCATTCAGTGGCAGTTGGGATTGGGATTGGAGTATCATCTCATGCAGTTGGTACATCTAAAAGCTATGGAGCTTGGAGAAGTGGAAGGTTCTATGAGTGCCTTATCTATAGTTTTTGCTGGGATATTAACTTTAGTTCTTGCACCACTTTTAAAATTTTTAGTTTAATTAAAAAGACGACGTCGATTTTCAACGTCGTCTTTTCATATAATTCTATGCTCTTCTACTTCCAAAATAATTTTTCAAAACTTTCAATTCATTTTTCATTATAAATTTTTGGCTTAACAACAAATGATTCTTTAATCTCATTTAAAATTTCATAAAATTTTTCTATATTCTTTTTGAGCTTCTTCAATTTCTATCAAAGAAAAATTCTATGCTATCATTTGGTAACATTTGAGCAAGTTTTTGGCAAATCAGATTTTATTACAGTGGCAATTTTTGTATATCCACCAGTTGTTTGTCTATCAGCTAACAAAAATTATAGGTTGTTTTATTCCCCGGAACTTGAATTGAACCAAAGACAGCAGCATCAGAAATTATATCTGCTTTTATCCTTATGATCTATTTCAGCACCTGCTAGCCTCATTCCCATTCTATCAGTATCTTTTGTTATTTGATATTTATTTTTGCCATTGTTTTTAGTGCATCATCTGTAAAATAATCATCTTGAGATCCAGCAACAATTCTAATTTTTGTTCGTGTTTATATTCTGGAATATTTTTTTATCCAAAATATTTCTTTTTAGATAAAAATTTTTGGATTTTTAAAATTAATTACATCTCCCGTTTTTAATTGTCTACCTTCAAAAACCACCTAATTTTTGATTTTTAAAAGTGTCGACTTGCTTCCCATTACAACTGGAACATCTATTTCAGCTGCAAAAGGCAATATATGATCTAGCTCCACTTTTCATTATACTAAGAGTAAGAATATCTCCTTTTTAATATTAATAGTTCTCCACAAAGCTATATCTTGACCATTTAATTTAGCTTGAATTTCAGCTCCAGTTATAGCTATAGTAACATCAAAATCAAATTCTAGTGTTGGTCAAAAATGGAATTTCAAAACTGCATTATTTTTATCAGTTTCTACCAAATAATTTGCAACAGTAAAGGCATATTCATCCATTACACCAGAAACTGGAATACCAAATTGTTGATAACCCTATTCTTCCAATATCTTGAATAGTTGTACACAATCCAGGATGTTTAACTTTTTATACTAGGCATGTAACTCACCTCTTTTTACTTTTACGGATATTTAATTTATATTCTCCAGCTTCAACTTGCTTTAAAATTTCATTATATTTTTCTTCATCGACTGACACATATCTAATATAGTCTCCAGAGCTGATGTAAACAGGAATATCACTGTCAGGATTATAAAGTTTTTAAAGGAGTTCTTCCAATTGTTCTCCAACCACCCGGAGACATCGAAGGATACATTCCTGTTTGTTTACCTGCTATTCCAACAGATCCAGGATAGATTTGTAACCTTGGGCTTTCAAGTCTTGGTGTTGCAATTTTTCAGACATACCTCCTAAATAGGTAAATCGGCATAAATCCAAGCATATAAACTAAAGTAATCTGTTCCAGTATGAATTTTTTTATAACTTCTTCTTTTGATAATTTATTATATTCAGCAACATATTCTAAATCTGATTCACATTCGTCATTATATAAAGTTGGAATTTCGATTAAAGTTACTTCTTCATCTTCAACTGTAGCTTCATTGTTAGATAAAAAAATTTTTAATTTTTTCAGTCAAAATATTGTAATCAATTTTTAATACATCATAATTTATAAGCAAAGAACAATAAGTTGGAACAAGTTCAACAATTCCATCAATATTTTCTTTTTATATCGTCCATCATTTTTCTAATTTTTATTTACTTCAACAGAGATTTCATTTCCAAATTGAATAACTAGAGCAGAATCTCCAGAAAATAAAAATTTAACTTCATTTTCCATAAAAGCTCCTACTATGCAAATAATTTTGCCAAACTAGATAGAGATTGCACTCCTATGTAAGCAGTTACCACAACAACTACCCAACCTAAATAGAATAAAAATATTTGAATGTTTATATTTTCCAACAATATCAGTACTAGCAATCAATGTGTATTGCCAAAGTAACTGGTAAAATCAAACCATTTAAAGAACCAGCAAGAACTAATAATTTAGCAGGTTTTCCTAAGAATATTAAAATTAAAGTAGAGACTACAATAAAGTCAATTATAAATAAATTTTTCATATTTTTCTACAACTTTTAAATAAAGTTTTTAAGAAAGATACACTTGTATAAGCTGCACCAACTATTGAAGTTAAAGCTGCTGCTAAGAAAACTAATCCAAATATTTTTATATCCAAAAACACCTCTGCAATTTTAAAAGCATCAGCTGCTGGATTTGTTGCATCAAGTTGATTTCCTAAAGTAACAACACCTAGTACTGCTAAGAATAAGAAAAATTCTAACTATTGTTGCTACTCCCATACCCATTATTGCAGATTTATTAACTTGATTCTAAGTGTTCTTCTCCAACGATACCAGCATCTATAAGTCTGTGTCCTCCAGAGAACATAATGTATCCTCCAACTGTTCCACCAATTAAAGTAATAATTGGCATAAGTTTAATTTGGCTAGGTATAAAAGTTTCTTTTACTGCTTCACCAACAGGTGGATTTGTAACGAAGGCAACATAACCTATTAATAATATCATCAAAGCACCCAACACTTGAGTTAATTTATCCATAAGTTTTCCAGCTGATTTAAATGAGAAAAATAACAACTCCTACTGCTCCACTTATTAAAGCAGGAAGAACTAAATTGCTAGAATCAAGATCAAATATAACTTGAAAACCTAGGCTGCCCCTCCAACATTTCCAATATTAAATGCAAGTCCTCCCAAACAAACTAAAAATGTTATAAAAATATCCAAGTCCTGGTAAAACTTTATTTGCTACGTCTTGTCCTCTCATTTTTAGATACTGCTAAAAACTCTCCATACATTTAGCTGTGCCACAAATGACATTAATACAGATACTAAAAATTACAAATGCGAAAGTTGACCCCATTTGAGTTGTAAACACAGCTGTTTGTGTCATAAATCCTGGTCAATTGCAGATGTTGCCATTAAGAATGCTGCTCCTAAAAGAACAGATAAGTTAGCTTTTTTTATCCATTTTAACACTTCCTTTTTATTTTTATAAATTTATCTAATGATTTTTACTTCTATTCCATTATCAATAAGTGCCTGTCTAATTCTTGCAACAAACTCTATAGCTTTTTAGGATTATCTCCATAGAACACAAATTGAATCTACATTAATATCAATTTCTTCTCCATTGACAGCTGTGACTTTTTAGTCTTTACCATTTTTATAACCCTTGCTATAGCTTCATCTGGATCTTTTACAAAAGCTCCCGGTAAACTTCTGTTCACAAGTGTACCATCAGCATTATATCCTCTGTCTGCAAAAACTTCTTCTGCAACTTTTTAATCCTCTTCTCTTAGCTTCTTTTGCCATATAACTTCCACTCAAAGTCATAACAATAATATTTTTTTATCAAATTCTTCGATACCATCAAGCACAGCATCAGCTAAATCTTTTTCAACAGCTGCCATATTATAAAAAGCTCCGTGCAATTTCATATGTTGTATTTTTGTTCCATTAGCCTGAGCAAATGCTGATAAAAGCTCTAACTGATACAACATATATGCTTTAGCTTCAGCAGGAGAAACAACCATTTTTCTTCTACCGAATCCAATCAAATCTGGATATCCAGGATGAGCTCCTACAGCAACATTTTCAGCTTTTAGCAATTTTAATTGTCTTCTCCATTATAAGCGGATCTCCTGCATGCCAACCCGCAAGCACAGTTAACACTTGTCACACACTTCATAATTTCTTCGTCCATTCCCATTTTGTAAGCTCCGTATCCTTCTCCGATGTCAGAGTTTAAATCAACATAAAAATTCCATAATTTCCCTCCTTATAGCTATTAGCTTTATTTCGTTACCATATAATACTTTTTATTTTAAGATGTCAACTGAATAATAGATATGTACGATAAATATTAAATATATTTTTTTATAGATAATTTTTTATATAATATTGTAATATCTCTTGGTTTGACATCAAATAAAAAAATATGTTACTCTTATTACATGTGCATCCATAGCTCAATTGGATAGAGCATCTGACTTCGGATCAGAGGGTTACGGGTTCGACTCCTGTTGGGTGTACCATACCTTTTATTGAATTTTCATAAACTTTCAAATGCTGATAAAATCGTTAGTTTGTGATTAAAGAATTTCAATAAAAATTTCAAAAATTACTATAAAATTAAAAATTGTAGCAGAAAAATAGCAGAAAAATTTAAAACAGAGGCTGATATTAAACCCCTGTTTTTCATTGTTTTATAGATTGTCAAGTTTATCCAATATTTCTAATTTTTTTGTCTTTCATTACATGAGTATAAATATCCATTGTGGTAGACATATCACTATGCCCCATTAAGGATTGTACAGTTTTAATAGGTATATTCAACTCAAAAGTCTTGTAGCGTAACTGTGTCTAATACTATGGAAACTCCTATACTCTATTTTTAATGTTTTGCATAAAGAAATCATTCTACGTTGAGGTCTTTTTTCTATCAAAAGGTTTACCGTAATTGTAAATATTAAATCAAATTGTTTTAGGTAAATCCTTTAATAAATCTAATATTTTAAAGGGTAATGGTATTTCTCTTTTACTATTCTTAGTCTTTAAATCTTTAAATTCATAGGTTAAAATGTTTTTCCTACATCCACAACGTGAACTCTTTTGCCATACTGTCTTTTCAATACTCAACATATTGTCTTTTATATCAGACCATTTTAAAGCTAAGACCTCACCTAATCTTAATCCAGTATAAAAAGTAAAAATATATTAAACAATCAATTATATCTTTTTATTTAAACTATCTAAAAATTAAATTTTTGCTCCTGCTTAGAAAAGACATTATATTTTTTTCTTGTTTCTTTTTCTTTTTGTAAAAATTATACCTCCACAGTAATCTCTAACCATTACTCCTGAAAAAAATAGCAAATTTTATACAAGAATGGATATGTATATATGTTCTCTTAATTTGTCCTGCTGTAAAGTTTTTCTTGTAACTCATTAAAATATGCTTGTAAATCATTTTAAAGTTATTTGATTTGCTCTCTTATTAGCTATATTATAATCTTTAAGTCTTAATCTATAAGTAGTCTCATAGACACTAAATGTATTATCACTAACATCTATTTTTAAAATTAAATATCCAATCTTTAAATAGATTTCCAAAAAGTTATATTAGAATTGGAAGACATATTATTTTTGCTTCATATTTAGCTTTTATCCATTTTATTTTAAGACAATAGATTTTTTAAAAACTACCAAAACTCTTTTTAATTTGTTTGCCATTACTATCATATCCAGCAGTAACAGAGCCTTTATAATACGGTTTACCGTTAAGAGTTGTGGTTATAATACTACCCCTCACCGTTTTGATTTTTTAGCCATTAAATCACACTCCTTCTCTTATTGTTGACGTACTTAAATAGAGTGTGTTATAATTAAGCTAGAATCCAAAAAGAGAACACACTCTTTTAACCCCTATAGTGATACTACGAATATCACTGCTGGGGTATTTTTGTTTATTTTCCTGTATTTAGTAATATTGAAGGACAATAATAAATCTTATTACGTTTATTATCAGATGTATTTAAAATTTTTAGTTCAACTAATTCTCCCTAATAATTTTTGAACTGTAGTTTTTCCTATTTTTATTCCTTTACTTTGAAAATATTCTCCTACATATGTACTTTGGAAAATAGGTTTTAATAAATATAAAATCTAAAAATAAATTATAAATTTAGATGAAATACTTTTTAAAATAAGTTCTTTCATTTCTAAGTATTCTTTCTTAAAAAGAAAGCTTTTTGTGTTAAGTTTAGCTTGTTCATATTCCTTTTTAAATAATACTCTATCCAACTTTTTCCAGTCATTATTTTTGAGATTCCTTCTAATTTCTCTAAATACATCGATTTATTTTTCAAAAATATGAGCTCATATAAAATGTGGGAAAAGGTAAATAATTTTTATAGTAAAAACAGAGGGATTAAAAGTCTTCCCTATTCTACCATTGCCATCTTCAAAAGGATGTATCATTTCAAATTGAGCATGGATTATTGCTGATTGAATTAAAAATTAACTTTTTCTAAATGTATATAATCTTCTAAATTTTTTTCATATACTTTTTCGGTCTTAGAAGGACTTACAGGAGTATAAGAAATTCCTTCACTTCCTCCGATGTAATTTTTTGAAATCTTTTTAAATTCACCAGGATTTTTAGTTTTTCCTCTAACATTATTTAAAAAGTATTTTATGCATTTCTTTTATTAAACGAGATATCAAAGGTAATTTATTATCAAATTCTTGAGCATCAATTTCATCTAATGTAATCATTCTCTCTAAAGCAAAATACAGTGCTTCTCTATAATTCGATATCTCCTTTAATTCATCTTTTTGAATTTCAGTTTTTACTCCAGCTTCAAAAATTTAAAAATCTTCCAATGTAGATGAGTTCCTTCTAGTTTTTGATGAAATAACAGCTTCTTGAGCTGCAATGGTGAAATTAATAACATTGGATTTGGTGTTGAGATTAAAAATCCTTTTATATTCTCCCAACAAATTACTAGCATCTGTCATTAAATTTATTATTTCTATATCTGTTATGATATCTTTTAAATCAAAAAGGTAATAGCTTTGGTTCAAATGGTTCTGGGACATTTTTAAACATAGATGTCATTTCAAAAACTCCTTTTCATAGTTCATTTTTAAGAAAAATAATGTTCTTATTTTTCATAGTTCATTTTTAAGAAAATAATGTTCTTATTTTTCCATAGTTCATTTTTTAAGAAAATAATGTTCTTATTTTTTTCCATAGTTCATTTTTAAGAAAATAAAGAATTAAGTTATTCTTGTATTTTTCTTAACTCTCCTATTTATCTTTAAAATGTACGTAGTTTGTTTTAACCCCCTTTAGAGTTACGAACTCGAGAGGGGTATATTTTTAAAATTCTGTAACAGGAATTAATCTAACTTCGTGAGTTATTCTTTTGTCTTATTTCATCTACAATTATATCTACTAATTGCTCAATATTTCTTTCTCCAGCTAATTTATATAATAACTTTTCTTCAGCTAATTGATCTAGAGCTTTTATCTGTAACAACATACTCTTTTTCAAATTGATTAAATATTTGTTCTGTTCTTTGATTAGCAGTATCTAAATCTTCTTGTTCTTTATTCCCATTAGCATATTCTTCCAAATTTTATTTAACTCTTTTTATATGTTTGAGCAGCTCCTAATCTAATTGTCAATAAAGTATGATCTATATCTATTCCATTATTTATCAAAGAATTAGCATAATTAGAAGTAGCAACAATAAAAGCGACCCTTAAATATTCTAAATTATTCATAGCTCTAAAATATTTATCTCTAACTTTTTGAGTTCTAGCTTGTCTTGCTTCTGCAAATAATTCTTCACAAATTATCAAAGATTCTTCTATGATACCATCAGCCATTTCTTCTAAAATTTCATAAATTTCTTCCTTAGATTCAGCACCAGCAATATTAAGTATAATATTTTCTTTTATTAAGTTCTTCATGTAGTTTCGACTACCAGGTTCTCCTCTACCTCCTGCCCAAAGTCTTGTAGAATATGCAGTATGCGCTTTATTAACATCATAATCTTTTTAGTCTTAGTTTTTAAATTTAATGCAACCCAACTCAATAAACAACTTCTGAGCCGGTGTTAAATCTTGAATAGTAATTTTTGAAAATTAAATTATTCAGATTCATTAAAATCATCCTCCTCAAGTATTATATAGTCATCATTCAATATATCAGTTAATTGATTTTTATAAGTTCTAAATATTTTAAAGTGGTTTTAATTGGTCTTTTTAACCTCATAGATATTTTTAAAAATCTGGATTTTCTTCCAAAGTATTAATATTTATAGATGTTTTTGAAATTTCTTGATTTAAATTTATCAAACTTCTTTTAAAAAGAAGCGATAGCAGTAAATGGATTTTTCTTCTCTTAACATCTCATAAGTTTCTAAAACCTCTTTCTCAAACTCATTAATTTTCTTTTTAGAGTATTTTTCTCTGGAATAATAGAGAATTCTTTTTGGAAAAATTTTCAATTATAAAAGTTTTTCACTTATAGAAATATTTCTATTTTTCTATTTTTAGAAACCATTTGATTACTTATTCCTAAAAATTTCTCCAAAGCTCTTTTTGAGTTAAATTTTTCTTAACTCTAATCTTTTTAACATATTAGAAACATCCAAAAATAACACCTCCATTCTTAGTAGGAATTAGTAGGAAAAACTCTTATAACTTATTGGTATAAAATAAAACAGAGTAGGAAAAATTAGTAGGAAGATTTTATTATAAATCTATTACAATATAAAATTTTAATATTTATTTAAAATTTAAGTGATTACACCAAATATAATTTATAATCTTCTGTATCTCATCATCATTATCACAATCTTTATATTTAGCTTATAAAAATATAGTGGCAAATAAATTTGCTTGTGTTTCTTCTCTTGAGCCTTTAAATGCTTCAATCTTACTAAATTGTCTTATAGAATCATCATAAGTTCATAATGTCCAACCTCGTGAGCTATAACAAATTCTTTTTCAAAAATCTGAAATGTTCGAATTGATAAAAATGATATTTTCACACGATAAACCTTTAATACTACTATCTAAATCTACATATTTCAATATAATTCCTTTATCTTTTATTAATTTATAGATATTTTCATATTCATCATAACTTTTAGCAGTATCAATAACAAATTTTAAAGTCATTATACATCACTTTTTCCTTTGTGAAATTAATACTTCTGCATAAGCTATTGCTAATGTTTCTTTATCTTTATCAGAAATATCATTACCTTCATTCATAAACATTACTGTTGACATATTATTAAATTTTTCTAATTTTACTAACTCATCTTCTGTTAATTGAGAAAATATATTGTTTTCTTTTTCTTGTGATTTATCTTCTTCCCACCCCATCAAAATAAGCTGGTGTTGTTTTTAAAACAGCAGCTAATTCTTTTACTTTTTGATAAAGGAAGATCAGTAATTCCAACCTCTATTTTATGTATAGATGTTTTTGATTTGTAATTCATTTTTCAGCTAATTCTTCTTGCGAAAGATTTAATTCTTCTCTTTTTCAATTTAACCTTTTTCACCAAGTGTCATAAAATTTTACCTCCTAGCTTTTTATTAATTGAATTATATAACATTAGTCACTAAAAAGCAACTTTTTTATAAAAATATGTTGACTTTAAGAGAACGATATGTTATATTGTGTTAGACACTTAAAAGTAAACAAAAAGAAAGGAGGTTCCTTATGATTGAAACAGAGTTATTAAAGAAGAAAAATTGAAGAGAGTGGATATCGTTTTTAATTGGATTGCTAAACAATTGAATTTGAGTCCTTTCGGAATGAGAAAAAGTAAATGGAGAAAAATGAATTTAAGGTTTCAGAAGTTATATCTAAACTTTTAAATCTTAATGAAAAAGAAAAGAAAAAATATTTTTAAACTTTTTAGACACTTAAAGTAAACAAAAATGACGACATTTTTAAAATAATGTGAATAGTATAAAACAAAAACTATCAAGTCCCTAAGCTTTGATAGTCTTCATCTAAATCAACTTTTTACATTTTTAGCAAAGTTAAATTAATTTTACCTTTACTAGCACAGAGAACTGGTTTTCAAATCTAAAATTAATTTTTCTTAGAATTTCTTAGGGCAATTCTTTCTATGGAATGTCCTATCACTTAAGCAGTTTTAGTTCTGCTAATTTAAAGCCAATAGCTGATAGAAAAAGAATAACAGTGTCCATTTATACCCGACTTGATACGGTTGTTATTCAATTTCAAAAAGAACTGGCATAATCAAAAGGGCTTTCAAGAAAGACCACCTCCAATTTTAGCCATGAAAGGCTTGGTTTTATTTTAACATAAAGCAATAAAAATTGCTATTAACAGAAAGGTGATATATGAGAAGAATTTTAATTTTAATATTTTTACTTTATTAATGGGAACATTATCCTATTTGAGCGGGAAAAGAGAAAAGGATTTAATCGAACTTTTCTATTGGTTCTTCTAGGTTTAGTTTATGGCATATCTTTATATTCTTTTTATAAAGAGATTCGTAAAGTCTTCTATAAACAGCATCCAAAGAATCAAAAAGAGCCGATAAATATTCATCCTCAGATAATTCATATGGTTCTATATCAGGTAAATTATTCATATAGAATTATGTAAATATACATGAAAATTCTAAAAACAAATTTTTGTGATTTTGTTGAGATACTGTTTAAGTTTTCTGAGAATTTTTATCAACTAAGTTTAATGTTTCGAAATAATAAATTGAATTAACATCAGCTTGTAGAACTACAAAATTTTCTCAATCAATATTTCGAAGTATGTTTTAAATAAATTGGCAACAAATTTTAGAAATTTTTCTTTTTAAAATATGTTTTCTTCTTCTTTTTCTTTTCGAAGAAGATTCAAAATTTTTAGCTTTTTACAAACATAAAAATAAGACATAGGGTAATTAAAAATAATATTTCTTTTAACATCAGCACCACCTCCAAATTTTTTGCCAAAAAGGCTTGAGTTTATTTTTAACACAAAAACAACAAAAAGATTGCTACTAACAGAAAGGAGGAATATGGACAGAATTGAAGAAACAATAGAATTTTTAAAAAGTATTAGAAGAAGAAATATTAAAAGATGTTATTCGGCAATTAAAAAGAAAATGACACCTTAAAGATGTCATTAAATAAATAATTATGGTCTTGTGAAAGCAGTAGCTTCTTCTACTGTTAATTGATACTCAACAAAATAAAGAAGATGATAATAAATTGTTTCATATCCTGAATATCTTTATCAATATGTTTTCTTATATAATGAGTTTCATCGTTTCCAATCCATAGTTGAAGCAGTAGCAAGATTTTTTAATCATCCGAAATGTAGTTGAGATACATTTTCCTAAAAAGGATATTTTTCGATTTCGCTTTTTATCAGGATTTAGATGTATACAAAAATCTTTTTACGAGAAATTCAAGGGCTTTTTCTATATCCCATATCCAGCTATTTTCATTTAATGAATAGCTTTTCAGCAGTATTTGCTTTGGTTATAAATATTTTGAGAACATAGGAGAAAGAATAGCAATTTTCAGAGAATAATTTATTTTCTGGATAAATTGGTTCACATTTTTCAAGATTACTAGCCCAATAAACAGCATTATCTCTATAAGAAGAATAACTTGGATTCTCAGCAAAACCTTTATATTTTGTTATAAAAGAAGATGAACAATGGTTACAGTACATAAAAATTTCAACTTTCTTTTCGTCAGTAATAATGGCTTTAGAAAAATTATGTACAAATGGAGCATAGCATTTAGGACAATAATCTGGAATTGTAAATTCAATTGTTGATAAATCAAAAATTTGACTTATTTAAAAGATAAAGTTCTAGTAATAGCAGATTTCATAAATAACACTCACAAAAATTTTTAATGAATTACAGCACAACTGGAGTAAAAAGGAGTAAAAATGATAATAAAAAGGAACGATGAGAGAAGTTTTAAGCATTTTTAGGAGTATGACAGAAGAAGAATTTAAAGCAAAAGTTAGAAAGTGGGGTGATGAAAAATGATTTATTTGAAAGCTGGAATGTTTATAACTGTTGGAATTTTAGCTCAGTATATATAAACGATTACTTAAACAAAGAAGAACACAAGGTTCTATTTCTATATGCTTGGTTGTTAACGAGTATGCTATGGGTACTTATTTCATAGTTCTATATCATGTGTAAGATGGGAGAGCTTTTTAAAAGGAGAGTGAGATTATGGAAGAAAAGATGATGTTGACAATGCCAGAAACTGCTAAATTGACAAATATTGGGTGTAAAATTAAAACAGATTGCAAGAGAATATTCTGATTTTCCTGTAAAATAGGAGTTAAACACTTAGTAATCAAAGAAAAACTCCCTGAATGGTTTGAGAAGCACAAGGGAGAAGAGTTATGAAAAATTAGCAATAGTTTTAGCAGCACATTAGCTGCATATAACAAAAGAAAAAACATCTGTTGACAGCGACCAAACTAAAACAGATGTTCATATTCAAGTGATTAACTTGCTTTGAATTATACATTATTTAAAATTCAAGGAGAAAATTATGTTTATACTAGAAAAGAAAAAGCACATACGAAAGAAATACAGAAGTTATAAGAATTGAAAGACAACTCTTGAATATGTTGATGAAATGGTCGAAGAAAGTGGATTATCTGAAACAAGTAATACAGATAGAGCAGTTAGATATGCTTATAACGATTTAGAATGGGAGAATGATGAAATATGAGTATAAAAAGAATTACAAGAAGAAGCAAAAAGATTCAGGATTAGTTGGATATTCTAAAATGAAAAAGAGAAATTAGAAGAACTGTAGCACTACAAACAAGAGGTTATAGAAATGTCTAGGATGAGTTTAAAACCTCTTTATCGAGCTGTGGAGAAGTATATGGCTATGATAATGAAGATGACTGGCATAAGTTAAGAGAGAAAAGAATTTGGAGGGTCGGATGGTAGGAGCTATTTTTAGGAGTTAATAAACACAAAAGCCTACTATTGATGTCTATATAGATAAAACAGAGGGAAGCTCATTTTGTAGGAAAATGATGCTACTCACTGGGGGCATATGCTGGAGGAACAGTTATAAAAGAGTTTGCTAGTAGACATAGCGAATTTGTTGTGTATCAAGTCCCTTGTTCAGTTGTAAATGATTTTTCTTATAGCAAACTTAGATGGAGTTTTTAAAAGAATAAAAGAAACAGGAGAATATGGAGTATTAGAAATAAAAAAACAACTAATGCTTATAATTACAAAGATTGGGATGGAGATATAGTCCTCAGTATTATCCATGCAGGCACAGCATTACTTAATGCTTACAGGCTATAAATTTGCGTATATAGCAGTTTTAATTGGTGGAAATCACTATAAAGATTTTTAGAATAGAAAGAAGTGAAGAAGATATAGAGCTTATTAGAAATAAAGCTACTGAATTTTTATCAAGAAAAATTTATTAAAAAGATTCCTCCAATGCCAGATGGTTCAGATGCTTATATGGAACACTTTTGAAAAGAAAAAGGCAATGGAGATGAAAATAATGAAGTTATTGAGATTAGTCGGTTTTGAAGAAAAAGTAGAAATATTAAAAAGTTACAAAAGATAAAAAGAATTAGAAAAAGCAGACTCTTAAAAGAAGAAATAATGTTAGAAATGATTAGAAAGAATACTTTTTAAAAAGCAGTGGTTGGAAAGTCAAAATTTAACATTTTAAGCAAAAATCATTAGATAAAAAGAAATTAGAGCAAGAACAACCTCAGCTTCTAAAAAGAATATGAGGAATATATAGAAAAATTTGAAGAACAAACAAAAGATTATTTAAAAAGAAAGCAAATATATAATGCCATATTTAGGAAAATAAAAAGGAGAGTATATAGAATGAGTACAACAGCATAGCTTAACAGGAGCTAATGGAACATCAATAACAAAAAGAAAATAAACAAAAACGATATTTGATGTAATACAAGCAGGAGCAAAAACAATTTGCAACAGCATTACCAAAACATATAAATTCAGAAAGATTTGTAAGAATAGCAATTAACTATTAGGCAAAAATCCAAAATTGGCACAATGTAATCAAGAAAGTCTGTTAGGAGCATTAATGGTATCTGCACAACTTGGATTAGAACCAGGAACTTTGGGGCAATGTTATTTTAATCCCATACGGTAGAGAATGCCAATTCCAAATTGGTTATAAAGGAATGATAGAACTTTTGAGAAGAAGTGGGCAGTTAAAAAGATATATATGCCTATTCTGTCTATGAAAATGATGAGTTTGAAATGACTTATGGATTAGAAAGAAACTTAAAACATAAACCGAATTTACAAGATAGAGGAAATTTTATAGGTTGCTATTGTGTGGCGGTCTTAAAAGATGATGCAAGAGCTTTTTGAATATATGACAAAAGAAGAAATAGAAGTACATGGAAAGAAATTTTTCTAAAACTTATGGTAACAGATGACGGAAAACAGATTTTGAAGCTATGGCACATAGACAGTAGTTAAGAAAAATGCTAAAATGGTTACCTTTGTCAGTTGAATTTTTAGAAATGACTAATAACGATGAAAAAGAGTTTTTAAATTAAAATGAAAGTAAAAGAAAATGAAATGTTTTCGATGATTTAGTTGTAGTGGATGATGAAATGGTTGTTAATGAAGAAACTGGAGAGTAGTAGAAGATGAAAAACAAGCTCATAGATGACACTATGATTGCTGGAATGTTTGTAAAATAAAGGGGTGTGATTAAATGGATAATTTAAACTTAGTGAAAGTGGAAAATATAAATGGAATTTTAGTAACAACGAGTAATAGAGTAGCAGAGGAATTAGGAGTTAATCATAAAAGATTTATTAGAAAAATTGATGGATATGTAAGTAAAATTTAATAGAGCGGAACTTTCCGCCCAATTCTATATACCGCATAATTACATAGCTTCAAATGGAAAAAGTAATAGAAATTACTTAATAACTAAAAAGGAGTAGCTCAGTTAGTTGGGGGCTACTCTGCAGCAGATAGAAAGAGCATTTGAATTAAATGTAGCTTATATAAGTGAATTTGAAAGAATGGAAAATTATATAAAAGGTAGTTTTCAATTACCAACATCATTTGCAGAAGCTTTAAGACTTGCAACAGATCAACAAGAACAATTAGAAAATTTAAAAAGTAGAAAATGAAACTCAAAAACAAATAATAGGGAGTTAAAGCCAATAAAAAGAATATGTTGATACCATTCTTTCAAGTGATGATATACGACAATAACACAAATAGCTGCAGATTATGGGTTGTCTGGAATGAGATTAAATCAAATATTACATCAAGAAAGAATTATTAGAAATGTGGGTGGTCAATGGCTACTATACACTGATCATATGAACAAAGGGTATACAAAATCTGAAACAATAATAATGAAAAAGAAAGATGGAACAGATAAAGCAATTGCTACTACAAAATGGACACAAAAAGGAAGATTAAAAATACATAATATTTTTAACTTCACTTGATATCTTAGCTAACTATGGATAAAGAAAGAAAATTTCTTTAATTAATATAAGGAGGTAGAGGAGCTTGGAAGAAAAAGAACCTTATTTCCAAGTTCCCTAAAAAGCCTTCTCAGAGCTAAGAAGGAATGGTGAAATAAGTTTAACTGCTTTTTGATATTTATATCTTAATGTTAGATAGATATAAAAATTTCTTGTTTAAAAGAAAATAGAAAAATTTTACAGATGAAAATGGAGAAACATTTTTGTGTATGCTTATAACTCTTTGATGGGAGATTTAAATATAGTTAGAAAAATGAAGTAACTAAAAAGCAATACAGGAGTTAGAAAAATTAGGTTTTATTAGAAGCTTAAAAAGATGGAAAGGCTACTAAATATTATATAACTAGTAACGTAAACGATACCACTACTAGTAACGTAAACGATACCACTACTAGTAACGTAAACGATACCCAATAATAAATAATAAGAATACTATTAATAAGAATAATATTAACAACAACAATAAAGAAAATGTTGTTGCTGGAGTTATAAGACAAGAAATTAAATTCTTGATGACAAGAAATATAAAAATAGATAATGTTCTTAAATATTGTAGTGATATAGAAAGAATAAAAACAGGTTTTTGAATATGCTGATAAAATAATAAATCTGATAGCTGGGTTACTAGCTTGTCTTGAGATAATTATCCCATCAATCAGAAAGAAGAGAACCGGGAAAAAGAAAAAGACTATTCTAAAACTATGGATGAAATCCTGAGAGGAGGATAAATTGAGTATTCAGAAAATAGAAGAAATAGCTAAAAATACAGATGTTAAAGATTTTATAGAGAATGTACCAGAAGAAAAATAATAAGCCAAAGGTTCTAGCTAAATGTGAAAAATGTGGAGAACCTACTCTATTGGAATTTTCAGAGGGCAGAACTAGATTTAATGAATGTTCTTGTCAAAAAGAAGCAAGAATAAAAGCTAAAATTGAGAAGTTTAAAGAATTATCAATAACTAGCAGAAATTATGGAAGAGATAGCTTTAAAAATGCAATTTTAGGAGATAATAAGGCAGAAAAATGAATTGTATAGAAAAATTAAAAACTATGTTAAAGGTTTTTGACAAGGTACTTGAAATAAATGATGGATTATTGTTTAGAGGAAGTTGTGGAACTGGAAAACATTTTTAGCAAACTGCATATGTAATTATTTAACTGAGCGATGGTTATACAGTGTTAAGTTTTAACTTAGCTGGATATTTAAGAACCATCAAAGATAATTTTCAAGTTGAAACTCAATTATTAGAAGCAGCCAAAGAGGCTGATATGCTTTTTATTGATGATTTAGGAAGTGAGAAAATATCTGATGAATGGGGAAAAAGAAAAAGATAAATAGCCTCATTGATGTTAGATATAATGCAGAAAAACCAATGATAATCACTACAAATCTAAGTGCTGAAGAAATGATTGAATTTTTAAAGTTTAAAGGGATTAATAAAATTTCTGATAGGCTAAATGAAATGTTAAAAAGAGTTTAAATTTACCTGGCAAACTAAAAAGAAAGCCAAAGAGTAAATCATTTTGGGAGGAATAACAAAAATAAATCTCAAAAATGATTTTTAAAACAGGAATTAAAATCGCACCAAAATGATTTATAAGGTCTAATTTGAAGTTTTAAAAAGTTTTTTGGAGTAATTATATGGCTTTTGATTTTTAAAGTGGCTTAAAATTGATTTTTATAGGAGAAATAAAAATGATTTTTTATAAATGGAAATACTCCAAGCTCTAAAAATAGTAAGCAATTTGTAACTTTGAAAAGTGGGAAAACATTATTGATAAACTCTAAAACAGTGCAAAAAATATATAAAAGAGTCTAAGGCAGATTGGTTAGTCAATAAAAATGAGTTTCTAAAAATGTTGAAAGGTAAGGAAAAGCCTTATAAAATTGAACTTTACTTCATTAGAGATAGTAAAAGAAGATTTGATTATATCAATGCAACTGAGATAATTTTTGACTTGATGCAGGAATATGGCTACATAGAAGATGATGATTCTACTAATGTAATTCCAATATTCAAAGGGTTTGAAGTAGATAAGACTAAAGCAGGAGTGGAAATAGAGGTACTATAATAAGTTTATGTGATAAATGTTTGCATGAATTTAAAAAGAAAATAGAAAATTTGGAGTGATGAAAATGTGGAAGTGTAAAAATGTGGAGGTACTCATTTTAAAAGTTGAAGTAGATGGTTATATAGAATTAGATTTAAAAAGAATGAAGATTTTTAATTATAAAATAGACACGTTAAATATTAGAAATATTCATCCATATATAAATTGTTGTAATTGTGGAAATGAAGACGAAGAAATAGAAATAAGTAAAATAGCTAATTGGGAGGAAGATGATGAATAGGGAATTTAAATTTAGAGTTTTTAGATAAAATGTATTATCCGGACGAATATTTGGAATATGATACAAATTTAGCAGGTATAGATTTTTAAATAAAACTGTAACCTTTGCAGAATATACAGATGGCGAGGAAGCAGATAACCTTCAAAAAAATATTCTTTTGATGAAGAAAAGTATACTGTACAAAAAGACTTAAAAATAATGCAATATACAGGGTTAAAAGGACAAAAATAATAAAGAAATTTATGAGGGAGATATTGTAACTTTACATAATAGTAGATATAAAGTTATTTTCAATAGTAAAGAAGCAAGATTTGTTTTTAAAAGATGTGTTTTTTTGAAATGGATATACCTTTTACAAACAGCAATAATGAAAGAATGGAAATAGTTGGAAATATTTATGAAAACCCAGAATTGATTGAGGATTAAGTATATGACTATTAAAATAATATTTATATCGTTAATTCTACTTATTTTGATAATTTTCTTTGTAATATTTTTAGATGAAGCAAGATATTCAGAAGGAGTAGGAGGGAAAATATTTTTGTAATATTATATTTATTTTTGGTTTTTGTGTAACTACCTTTTACAGTATTTTTATTAATGTTAGGAGAGCTTATTACTAAAGGAGAAATAAAATGAATAGAAAAACAATATGTCTATAGTTTAGATGGAGATTACTATGATAGTGATTTATATGATATAAGAGAAGAAGCTATTGATGCTGGAATAAAAAGAAGCAAAAAGAAAAAATGTTTATATTTTGATTTAGGAACTGCTACTAAATACGAAGAGGATTGAGAAGGAATAGCTGATACAGTTATTGAATATTTAAAATCATTTGCTGAAAATGAAGTTGGAGAAGCCGCAGAAGGTTATATGAATTTGAGCAAAAGAAGAAGAAAAATACTAAATGAAAGACTAAAAAGTTATTTTAGATTTTCAAAAAGAATTTAAATGTGAACCTGATTTTTATAAGGTTTCTGATGTAGAAGTTATAAATCTAATAGGAGTGGTTGAGTAAATGGTTAGATACAATATAGAGGTGAAATATTTATCTTTTGGTAAAGACATAAAGTGAAGTTTATTATAATGCCTTAGATAATTTAAATGAAGAAGAAAGAGAAAGAGTATTACAAGGTTATCTTGACATCGTAAAACTTATAAAGGATTTGAAGGATTCTTAGAAAGTTATATTTGGAAAGATAGAGAAGAAAAAGTCTTATAAATTTAAATAAACTGAAAAACTATAAATCGATAGCTTATGCTACTCCTTTGGCTCAACTTAATAAAAGTAAAGAAGAATACCAGGAACTATTAAATGAAGTTGAAGTAAAAACTGATGATTTTAGATATGTTAAAAACATTGATAATTTTAAAGCAGAGCTTTTAGATTTGATAACTGCTACTGTAAATATGCTTTTTACTAGCGGGATTAAATGAGCAAGATTTTGAAAAAGCATATTGCAAAATTAGAATCTTATAAAAGTTGGAAAAATATAAGAGATGAGGAGGGACTAATGGTTGAGTATTTGCAAAGAGTTAAGAGTACGAGAGGGGAATCAAGTTAGGAATTATCAACAATCATATCTTCAAAGAAAAAGTTATGACTGATGATGAGATTGATAGGCATCAGATTGAATTTTCTAAAAATTAAAGAAATATACTGCAAGAAAATAATTTGGAAATCTTGGAGAATATAATCACAGAGGTGAATTAAAACCATTATGAGTAAAAATAAAAAGAGAAATAAAATTATTAAGAACACAAAAATAAATACTATAAAAGATATATAACTAAACTTGAAAAATGAATACTAGTGAACTAAATAAAAATGCTTTTATCAAAGATAAAGAATTGACAATAGTTAAAGTAGATTTAGTTTTAAATAGATTTTATTTGACAGCAGTAGTTGTGATAGCAATAGTTGAATTAATAATATTATTTTAAAGTTGTAATAGTAGAAGTTGAAGAAATTTCAGAATAAGGAGTTAAGTAGTGAACAAAGAAGAAATATGTAAAATTATAGATGACAAGTTAGAAAGTAAAATCAAAGATTTAAAGAATATAAATCCTCCATATAGAAAAAGTGGAAGTTATTTTGAAAAAATTATAAAAACTTTCAAAAGATGTTAAATTCTTTAAGAGAACAATTAAATCATATAGACATAGTAAAAAAGAACAAACGTTGATCTCGACTAAAACTCTGTTGGCTATGTTGATTATAAAAACAGATATAGAAAAGAAAGAGGATATAAAAGATAGGGATTAATGAAGAAATATTGATATATGAAAAATAGAATTTCAAAAACTGAAAATGCTTTAGATTTTATAAAAAAAGATAAGTATTATAGAATAATAGAATTAAAAATATTTTTGAAAAATTATTCTGTTGAAGATATTTGTGAAGAACTGGATATCACAGAAAAAACTTATAGAGCTTATAGAAATAGGTTAGTTAATAGTTTAACACTATATTTATTTCTTAAAGAAATTTTTAGAAGATTTTTAAAATTTTACCGTTTTACTCCTGTTCATTCCCTATTATATATAATGTTAACATGGAAATTTAAACAGATATTATTCTCCCCAAAGAGACAAGCTAAAGACTTTTGTAAAAAGTCTTTTTATATGAGTAGAGTAGTGTATAATAAAATTATATCAATTTTATTTCTGGGGAGTGGGTTAAAATATGGAAAATAAGAAAAGATATATATATCATTATTGTCTCTTTTGAAACCTTTATGTCAATATTAAGTAACAAAAATATGGCTTTCAGATATTTTCAAAATGAATGATTGAGTGAAGAGAATTATTTAGCATATCAGCTTCAAGTATTTAAAAAGGTATAAAAGATAATTTAATAGGAGATATATATATAAGGTATTTTGGAAAAATCAGGATAAAAATAATTTTTAATCTCAATAAAAACAAAAAGAATATGATGAATTATTTTATAGAATAAATCTGTTTTTAATTAAAAATAGATTATTAAAAATTAAAAATCTACTTTTGCTAGGTACATTTGTTGTTTTTCTAAAAAGGGAGATTTATTAAGTCAATGGAGAGCATATACTAACATGCGAAGAGGATTTGCTATTGGATTTGATGTAGATATTCTTACTACTAAAGAATACTGAGATAAGACTTGAGGAAGTTGAATATATTCAGAGTACAAAATAGTGAATTAAAAATTCGAGAAAAAGCTTCCACAAATACCTTATATAGATAAAAGATCAGGAATTAAAACAAAATGATTAAGGAGAGTATTATGAGTTAATCCTGATGATGACCTTTGTTTTCATAGATTTTTCATAAGACATATACTTACAAATATTATGGCTAAGAGTTATTTTTGATTCAGAGCTAGAAAAGCTATCACTCAAAGGCTTAAAAATTAACAAAAATAAAAAGTAGTGTCAGAAGAATTGGAATATAGAATGATTATGATTGAAGATAAGAAAAATTCTAAATCTGAAAATGTAAAGTTTAGAAAAGCAAGAATGAAAACAATTTGATTCGTTATCAAGAATTTCCTTTTAGATCGTCAGGTATAATTGCTGAGAATAATAATTATTCCTAAAAATAATACTTCTCCAAAAGAGTTATTAGAGTATTTAAAAACAACTAGGTTCTGATAATAATCTATGGAAAATGTTTATATAAGAAAAATCAGATATTCCTTTATATTTAAATATTATATTGAAAGTAAAATATAATTAACAAATCAAAAATGAGAGTTTGAAATATAGAATTCTCTTTTTATTTATAAAAACTGGAGGTGAAGTAGCATTGAAATTAAATGCAAGGCAAAAAGGCTTTTTGTGAATATTATGTAGCTAGTGGAAATGCTACTGATGCTGCACAAAAGCTGGATATAGCAAAAAGACAGCAGATAGGATAGCTAGTGAAAACTTGAGAAAACTTGAGTAAATATATATATTGATGAATTAATGCAAAAACTTGAATCTGAAAGAATTGCATCAGCTGAAGAAGTTTTGCAAAATTTAACAGCAATGATGAGAGGAGAAATACAAGAAGAGGTCATAATAGTTGAGGGTGAAGGTGATGGAGTATCTTCTGCAAGGATAATGAAGAAGCAAGTATCAGCTAAAAAGAAAGAATAAAAAGCTGCAGAACTCTTAGGAAAAAGACATGCTTTTATTTACAGACAAAACTAAGATTGAGGGACTTTGCCAGTTATGATTGTTGGTGAAGATGATTTAGATGAGTAAATTTATAAAAATAAGTTTACCCTCAAATCGTTGGAAAAGGGTTATAAATCGTTTTGGAACTTCAAGGGTAGGTATAAAGCAGTTAAAGGATCAAGAGCATCAAAAAAAGAGTAAAACAACTGCTCTATGGATAATCTATAACATGATGAAATATAAGAATGCTAATACTCTTGTTGTAAGAAAAGTTTTTAGAACTTTAAAAAGAGTAGCTGTTATTCTGATTTGAGATGGGCTATAAACAGATTTCAAGTTCAAGACTACTGGGAATTAAAAAGAAAGTCCTCTTGAAATGACATATAAGCCAACTGGACAAAAAAATTTTTGTTTAGAGGTTTTGATGATCCATTAAAGATTACATCAATTTCTGTCTCTGTTGGTAGTTTGTGTTGGTGTTGGGTTGAAGAAGCTTATGAACTAACAGATGAAACTGCTTTTAATATGCTTGATGAAAGTATTAGAGGAGTTGTCGAAGAACCATTTATTTCAAAAGCAAATCATTATATCGTTTAACCCTTGGAATGAAAGACATTGAGCTAAAAAGGTAGATTCTTTGATAAAGTTGATGATAATATATTAGCACTTACAACCAATTATCTCTGTAATGAATGGTTAGATGATGCTGATAAGCAAATTATTTGAAAGATATGAAAAAGAATAACCCTCGTGAGGTATCAAGTTGCTGGACTTGGTAACTGGGGAATAGTGGATGGACTTGTCTATGAGAATTGCAAGAGTTAGAATTTGATTGGAGAGAAATTTTAAATAAAAAGACAAAAGCAAAAAGCAGTATTTCGGTTAGATTTTGGATATACTAACGACCCTGCTGCTGTGGAATATTGGATCAGGAGCAAAAAGAAATTTATGTTTTTGATGAAATATATCAAAAGGGAATGCAGAATACAGCTATTTACAATAATATAGAAAAATTAGGTTTTTAAAAAGAAATTATAGTTGCAGATAGTGCTGAGCCAAAAAGTATAGACCATTTAAAAAGGTTTAGGACTTTATAGAATAAAAAGCATCTAAAAAAGGAAAAAGATAGTATTAATGCTGGAATACAATTTATTCAAGATTTTTAAAAATTTTTATCCATCCAAGGTGTGTAAATTTTTGACAGAGATTTCTAACTATGCTTGGGATAAAGGATAAATTTGGAAAAGCAACAAATAAAACCTATCGATGATTTCAACCATTTAATGGATGCTATGAGATATGCACTTGAGGATTATATGAGAAATAACTCTGTAAGGACAATAGATAGAAATATCTTAGGAATAAGATAAGAAGGAGGATTTAATGACTGTAGAAGATTTAAAAGAAGCTCTTGAATCATTTATAAAAATGAAATTACCAGAACTACAAAAAAATGGAAGATTATTATAGTGGAAAACATAATATTTTAAATAAAAAGATAGAAGTAATAAGAAAAAGATACTAAGTTAATTAATAATTATCCTGATATATGTTACAACTATTGCAACAGCCTATTTCTTAGGAAAAACCCAATAGCTTATGCTTTACAAGATGATAAATTAAAAAGATTTTTGAAAAGTTATCTGAATATTTGGCAACAGAAGAAGAGCAACAAGAAAAACTTTGAGCATTCTCAAAATTGTAGCATTTTTGGTAAATCTTATGAACTATGGTATAAGAATTTGGATAATACTATTGGAAATGTAGATTGTGAGATCCTCGTGATTGTTTTATATTAAGAGATAATACAGTAGGAATAATTGCAGCTGTTAGATGGGATAAAACTAAAAATAAAGAGGATAAATGGGTTTATACATTAGAAGTTTATGATAGTACAAGTGTTAGCTACTTTGATGAATTTTTATCCGACACAGATAAAAAGAAGTTCCAACTGTAACAGGAGAAACTAAATTACATGGATTTAACCAAGTCCCAATTATTGAGTTTTTAAACAATAAAAAGGGGTAATGGAGATTTTAAAATGTAATTTCTTTGATTGATGGCTATAATGAAGCTACTTCTACCGCTATTGATGATATGAAAGATTTTTACAGATGCGTATTTAGTTTTAGTTAATATGGGTGGAACTACTGATGAAGAAATAGAAAGAATGAATAAAAATAAGGTTATGCTTTATTAATGAGCAAGGTGATGCTAAGTGGCTTGTTAAAGCAAGTCAATGATAGCTATGCTCAAAAATAATAAAAATAGATTAAATCAAGATATTCATAAAGTTTTCTATGATACCTGATATGCAAGATAAAGAGTTTTCAGGGAATAGTTCAGGGAGTTGCACTTGGATATAAATTGTTGGCTTTAGAACAATTAGACAGCACAAAAAGAAATGTATTTTTAAAAAGCTTTAAATCAAAGATTACAACTTATGATTGATTTCATAACTTAAAAATAAAAAGCTACTGACATTCAAAAAGTCTTTACAAGAAATATTCCAAAAAATTTAGTTGAAGCAGCAGATACAGCTCAAAAATTACAAGGAATCTTATCACGATGAAACTATTTTTATCTACATTACCATTTGTAGAGGATGCAAAAGGAGAATTAGAAAAGATAAAAAGCTGAGGAAGATATTAATGTAATGAAAGATATGAATACTCCAATTGAGTTGGTGTTGATGGCTCAAAAACGAATAGAGATTATTGGGAAGAAAGACAAGTTAAAAGAGAAGCTAAGGCATTTAGTAAAATACAAGATGTAGAAAAAGAATATAAGATTGCACTTGAAAAAAGCTAAACAAAATATAAATAAAGAACTTAGCAGAATAGGTACAACTTATATGAAAGATAATAATTTAACTTATCATGATGCCTTAAAAATTTTTGAAAGGTGATGATTACAAAGTTTGGAAAAAGATTTATAGAGTATATGAAAAGAATATGACAAACTTTTAAAAACTGCACCTTTGAAGCTAAAAACTTTATTTAGAGATTGAGACCTTAGCTGCTAGAAGTCATATGAGCCATTTAGATAGCCCTAAGAGCTCAAGTTGATATGGAGTTAATAAAAGTATCAAGTAGAGTTGAAGGAACAGCTAAAAACACATTGTCCTCTGTTTACAGAGACACTTATATAGAAGTAACAAAAGATTTAGGAGTTAATGTTATAGTTAGCCCTGAAAAATAAAAACAGTTTTAGATAGACCTTGGATGGGTCTAATTTTCTCAGAGACTTTGGGGTAATACTGATAAACTAGCTCAAACGGTTAAGCAAGAAATAGTGAATGGAATGATACAAGGCATTAATCTTAAAACCATGAGTAAAAGAGTTTCTGAAAGATTTGAGACGGCTAAAAAGAATGATGTTGAACGGCTTTTGAGAACGGAAGTTAATTACACTTTTAAATCAAGCCACACTTGATGGGTATAAGGATGCTGGAGTTAATAAATATGAATTTAATGCAACATTAGATAGTAGGACAAGTCAAATTTGTGCTTCACTGCACGGAGAAAATTTGATGTAGTGCTATTGCTGTTGGAATTAATTATCCACCAATGCATCCAAGATGTAGAAGTACAACTATTCCAATTATTGACTATGAAAGTTTAGCTAAACAAGGTAAAGAAGAATTAGAAAAAGAATAATTATAATTTGGATGAAAATAATTGGGGAAAGCATAAAGAATTATGGCACTTTAAAAGCTAATGATTTAAAAGAAAAAGAAGGTATTGAAGATGAAGAATAAAAAAGAATAGGAGACTTTATTTTTCTTAAAAAGTTGATAAAATAGATTATAATATAGCTAAAGAAATATTTGCAGAATATGAGCCTAATATGGTTAATTTAAAATATGAAAATGCTATTGTTATAAAAAGCTGATGGAAGTGTTTATGTTGTTCTCGGAGGAGAAATTTTATAAATACTACTGTAGTTGGAGATTTAACAGAGCATATATAACACATAATCACCCTAAAAATGAAACTGAATTTTCTTTTTAGTAATGAAGATGTAAATTCATTTATTGAAGATAAATTAACATATTTAAGAGGAATTGATTATAAGTATGAATATGAATTAAGTAGAGATTTATTTGAGAGTGACCAAGCCTCTACTAATCCAAAAGAATGGGCTAAATTTGAAAATGCTAGGCACGAATATGTAATAGGACTGTCTTCTGAAAGAGATGTAAGATATAGGAGATATGAGTAATAAAGAAAAAGCTAAGCAAGAATTAGTAGAAGCTTATATAGAGTGTTGTAAAAAGCGAAAAGAAATTGAAAGTGTTAAATTACCTAATGGAACATTAGATGGTCATAATGGTAAAATTAAGACAAGTAACATTAGATTTTATAGAAAAAGGAAAAGAGATAATGCAAAAATATCAAGTTGACGGATTGATTTTCCAAGAGAAGAAATGTTAGAGATTGAAAAATACTGATTAATAATAAAAATAACATCAAAGCACTTAGCTAAAAACTAGTGCTTTTTATTTAGGAGGATATAGAAAAATGAAACATTAAAAGGAGTGGGAGTTTTTATAACTGACCCACAAGGAAAGAATATAGGTTATATAATGGTAAATGAAAAACTTGAAGTTATTAGTAAATTAAATATGGATATAAAATAAAATTACTACTTTCAAGCTTTATCCAGAACTTTTTGAATAGGAGGAATTATGAAAAAACAATAAATATACAAGGAAATTTTATAACAATAGATACAGAGAAATGGTTGAAACAGTTGAATTATTAAATAAATTAAATGAAAAATTAAAGAAGCTAAGACATTAATAAATGACCTAGCTAAGAATGAAATATTTTTGAATTTGGTTGTAAAAATACTAACGAGAAACAGGAGGATTAGATAAATCATATTCTCTTTCAATAATATCTATAAAAATATTTTAGATATTTTTAAAGTTGCTAAATCTAAATCTGGATATTTTCTAGTGTAATGAGTATTATCATTTCCTAAAATTCTTACAACATCAGCACTTTTAATGAGAGATTCGTTTTGGCAGATAATCTTCTATTGCTTTATATAAAGTTTTAGGTGCAACTTCTTCTGGAGTTTTTCCTAAACATTTTATAGCAAAATCTTTAATTAAAAATTCAAACAAATTTCTATAACCAGTTGAAGCAAGTTCAAAAATGACCATTGTTTTCTGCTGTTTTAGCTTGAGTATGAATTTTTACAAAACTAGGAGATAAATCTTGTATAGTTTGTGGGAATACATCAGGAGAACCTGTTGGATATGTTGCTATTAATTTTGTAGTAGATTCTTCAATTAAGTAAAGAGATAAAAATTCTTTATGAGACAACAAGTAGTTTTCAAATACCAAAACTACAACTTTTTAAATTATTAGTATAATTAAAACATATCTAAAATTCTTTTAGGAGAATTAAATTTTTCCACAAAAAGGGCATTGATTTTTCAACATCATATTCTAACTCTTGATGATGACCAATTATTAAATATCTTTCTTTATCCATAATTACACACCTCACTATATGTTTTTATTAATTATAACATGTTATTTATAAATAATAAAAATTTCTCTTGACTTTTTGACGGTCATAATATATAATTAAGACAGTCAAAAAGGAGGTGAAGTAATTGACAAAAATTAGGTCGTCCAACAGATAATCCTAAGCCTTATAAAATAACAGTAAGAATTGATGAAAGAAAGCATATTGGATGAATACTGTTTAAAAGAAAATGTAAATCAAATGGAAGCAGTAAGGAGAGGAATTAAAAAGTTAGATGAAAATAAAAGAGTGATATTCAGTCCCTGAGAAAGATTTGAAATATCACTCAACCCCAAAATGGTGTAGTATGTAAAATATTATACACTGCATACCTTTATTTTGGCAACTATTAAAATGGAGGTATTTTTATGTATGCAAATATGGAGAAAGTAATCAAAGAAAGTAGAAACCACTTAACAACTCATTACAGATATGACATTTGACCAATTAAATGATATTCGTGATAATTCAAAAGGAATTTTTGAAATGATAGGAACTGCTTTTTATGTTTGGTTTTGGACAAGCATGAAATATCAAAAGAAAAGAGGTAAGGTGAATAAAAATGGAAAATAAATTAGTAAAAATAAATAATGTAGAACTTGGAATAAAGGAATATAAAAAGAAAGAGTAGTAACTGCTTGGGATATTGGAAAAGTTCATCATGCAGAGAACCCAGAGAAATTACACAACAATTTAATAGGAATAAAGATAAATTTATTTTAAATGAAGATTATTTTAAAATATCTTCAAAAGAATTTTTAGCATCGTTCAAAACGATTCAGAGCTCTGAATCACAATCAGTGATTCAGGATTTTATACCTAATAATGTTAAAGAAATAGTTTTATTTACTGAAAGTGGATATCTGATGTTGGTAAAAACATTTAATGATGATTTGAGTTTGGGATATTCAAAGACAATTAGATTAAGGGATATTTCAAACTTAAAGAACTTAAATCAAGTGTAGACAAAAGATAAAAGACTTGAAATAATGGATGCAAATGTAAGAATGGCTAAAATGTTAAAAATCTTTAATACCATTCTCAAAAAGTGAAAGATATAAAGAAATATTAGTGTCAGAAGCAACAAAAGTTTTAACAGGTAGAGAACTAATCCCACCACCAGAAGTGGAAGCTAAAACTATAACTGCCACTCAAATAGCAGAGATATTAGAGTATCTGTTCCAAAAGATAGGAATAATTTCTAATAAATATAACTTAAAAACAGAACAAAATGGATATTGGGTTCATAGAAAAAGCAAAAGTATTGTAATAAAGAGATACCTAATTTTAGATATTTTGAAAGTGCAATAGAAGAATTTAGAAAATATATTTAATTAAACACTAAGAGGAGTATAAAAGCTCCTCTTTTTCTTATAAAGAAAGGAGGTGAAAAAGATAAATATTGTCGTACTGAGGGACATTAAACATCTGGGGAAAAATAGTCACACAGGACTTTTAAACAGGAGGATAAAAATGAAAAATTTAAAAATTAATGTTCAACTATTTGCAGAACCAGGAGAACCAAAAACATTTACTCAAGAAGAAGTAAACAAATGATGGACGAAAGATTTGCAAGGGAACAAAGCAAAAATTTGAGCGAGAGAAGAAAGAGCTTGAAAGAAAGCACAATGAATCTATCGAGATTATGAAGAAAGAATCAAAAACGCTAATCTTACTGCAGAAGAAAAGCATAAAAAGAACTTGAAAAGATTCAAAAAGATTTAGATGCAAAGAATGCTGAACTTTCAAAAATAAAGACAGATGGAATCAAAAGAGCCACATTAGCAAAAGTATAAAAATGCCAGATAAATTTTTAGATAGAATTTCTGGAGCTAATGAAGAAGAAATAGAAGCATCTGTTAAAGGTTTTTGCTGAAGTAATGGGAGAATATGTAAAGGACTTGGTGCTAGTAGAAAATGTACCAGGAGCGATGAATGGTGGTAGTAATGGCGGAGCTGATAAAAAGGCTCAATTAGGACGAATTGAAGAAAAAGCTTTTGAAAGTGGTTCTGATGTGAGCAAGAGCTAATTATGTGAGAGCAAAACAAGAATTAGAAAACTCAGGAGGTAATGAATAATGAAAAAAATTTACAACATTGTTGAGGGATTAATGGATTAAATATCCAATTAGTTTGCAGGAGGAAAAATAGATAAACAATTAAACTCAACAAATCAAGCGATATCAAATGATATTTTAGATGAATTACAATTAGTAAATCCTAATAATTCTCCTATTATATCTCACATTTTAAGAGGCGGAAGAGTAGATAAAGCAAACATCTACAACTATTGAATGGATAGATCACTATGAAAGAAAAAACAACATCTAGTTTAAAAAGTTGATTTTAAATGCTGGAGCAACTGAAATTCAAGTAGTGGATGAGGATATTTTAGTTCAAAGATGCTCTGTTATCAATTGGAGATGAAATTGTAAAAATAACAAAAAGTAAAAACAGATAACAAAGCAGACGTTACAAGAGGATAGTGCAGGAACAACTTCTACTGCTGGAAATATAGCAGCAAATACAATAGTTCAAAGTTTAGGAATAGAAATGGAAGAAGGTGGAGAACTTAAAAAGTCTTCTGTTAGATTACCTGTTCATATCTACAAACTAACACAGGAATTATATATGAAGAATATGAAGTAACAGAAACAGCTAAACATTTAAAACCCCTGATGGACAAAAAGTGGACTTTCTGTAAGAGAGTTAGAATCTCAAAAGAGATGAGATGTTAGAATTATGGAAAATAAACTTTTAAATGGAGTTAAGTATATAAATGGTAAATTAAGAATTTCTGGCGGTATTAAATCTTTAATTAAAGAGCATGGAATAGTTTTAGATGCTGGAAATCAGCCTTTCTCAGTTGATTTATTGACAACAGCAGTAAAAAGCAATAGTTAATAAAGGAAATCCAGGAGCAGCAGATTTAAAAAGCTGGTAAATACTTTGTATGTGTACCTTGGGATATAGCTATTCAAATTAATAAATTGAATAAAGATATAGTTAGAGCAGATGTAAAAGAAAAAGTAACAGGAACTGTAATTACAGAAATAATTACAAATGCAGGAGTCATATCTGTGTTCCCTGCTCCATCTTTAGCAGCTAATGAATTTTTATTAATCAACAAATGAAGTTAGTTTAAGACAATTGTACCCAATAAAAAGAAGAAGTAGGGGCTAAAACTAATCTAGCTGATAATTATTTCTTACACGGAGAATATGCTCATCAAATAACTAAATTACCATTCCAAGTACATGTTAAAAATGTAAAAATATCATAGGAGGTAGTAATGGCTAAAAACAAGATGAAATAACTAATGTTGAAGAAACAAAAGAAATAACTTTTGAATCTAGTTATAAAAACTTAATTATAGTTGGAACTTCTATTCAATTCAAAGATGGAGTTTATTCGACGTCTGATGAAACTGAAATAGAATTATTGAGAAATAATAACCTTGTGACTGAGGCAGGAGAATAAAAACTCCTGCTTTTATCATATTAGGAGGTTAAGATGGAAGAAATTTATGAAAAGATAATTGATAATGTAAAGGAATTAACGGAAATAAAAGACGAACCTAAGCTAAAAATTGAGAACTACCATTCTAGTTAGAAAATGTTTAAACTTTATGAACAGAAAGAGATTTTCAAGTTGAACTCATAGAGCCTTTTTGCTGAGCATTTAGCATTAAAAGCCATTGACAGAAACAAATTTACAAGGTAATATTTCTAAAGTAACTGAAGGAGATACTACTATAGAATACAACACATCTAACAATACAACTGATGAAATATTTTTATCGTTAAAAAGCCAATTATTTAAGTTTAGAAAGGTTGGTACTGTATGAGTATCTTAGATAAGATTACATACCGATAGAGTTACTGTTATTCGTTCTGTTACTATTACAGATGAATATGGTGGAGCTTTTTGAGAGCAAAGAGAAATATTAAAAGATATTCCCTGCAGGCTTTCACTGAAAATGGTTGAAAAGTGTAACTCCAGGAATGATTAATAGTAGTGGTCAAGAATATAAACTCTTTGTAGGTTTAGATGTAGATATAAAAACAAAAATGATTTGTTAAAAATTACAAGAAAAAGCAGATGGAGAATTTTATATTTTTAAAAGCATCTAAACCTTTGACTTACAACATCATAAAAACACAAGGAAATAGCCTTAATAGAAGTTTCTGAAAAACGAGGGTAGATTATGGAGCTTAAAAAGGTTTAAAGAGTTTGATAAGATTCTTATAGAAATAAAAGAAAAAGCTCACAAGCTACTGAAAAATTTTTGATGTTACAAGCTGAGGATTTAAAAAGATGTAAAAGAATTAACTCAGTTGATACTGGAGTTTTAAAAATTCTTGGCAAAGAGAAAATGGAAGAAGATTAACTGGAAATACATTTTTCTCAAATTGTATTTTCTATGACTGATTATGCATCATCACGTTGAATATGGTCTAGAGCGGTGAAAGTAAAACTAAATTTGTCAGAGGTAGATTTATGCTTAGAACAGCAGTAGCTATGAGACAAATTAAATTCTATAAAGATTTAAAAAATTTTTATGGAGGATTGATAAAAATGAAATGGGTAGATATAAGAAACGCATTAAATAAGATTATTTCAGAAAAAGTTAAAAAGTAAATCCTTATAGTGAAGATATAGATAATATCAAAAAGCCTTGTTTTTATATAGATTTAGTTAGCTATAAGAAAAGAATTTAACTCTGAATATAGAGAACTAAAAACGATAGACATTGATAGTATCTACTGTCAAAAACTAATGGAAAGCTAACTAATGCTGAAATATTAGAGAATTTAGAAAACTTAGATAATGCTTTGGAAATAGAAGGCAAAAAGGTTTTTATGTATTAGATAGATATTTAACTTTGAGAAATACAGATATTAAAATTGTAGATAGAGTTGGGCATTATGTACTTTACATTGAGTTTATATGACTTATATGGAAAACCTTATGATTATGAGTTAATGCAAGACTTAAAATTAAGATTTGATGAAGGAGGTAATAATTAATGGGAAAATGAAGTAGGACAAATAAAAAGCAAGCCAGAGTTATTGTTGAGTTTAAAACTTTGCTAACAACAGCAATACAAAGAAGTGAAAGAGGCATAGTATGTTTTGATTTTTAAAAAGATACTGAAGCTCATCAGTGAAAAATGGATAACGATGAAAAATATTGACGACTTAAAGGACAATGAGTGGGATGCAAAAATGCTATGTATATAAAACTTGCAATGCACTATGGAGCAAAGAAAATAATAATTAGAGTATTGGGTAGCACTGAAAATTTAGATGATGTCTTGCCTGAATCAGGAAAGAAGAATGCATTGGTTAGCATTTCCTGGAGCAGAAGAACAAGATGATCAAAAATTAGTTATATGGACAAAAATCTTTTGGTACAGACGGACGATAAGAAAAACTGTGAGATATGTTTCCAAGTTTTGCAAATAACTAGACCATAGTTTGCAATAGTTGAACTTGCAAATACAGGAACATATAAAAGTATTTATGGAGATTTTACAGCTCAAGAATATACGACAGCAATAGCAGGGACTTATTTCGGTATGCCTCTTAACCGTTCAGCTGATAATATTGTTATGTCGGATCTAAAATCTGTGGAATACTATGAGCCCAAGATTGGAAAAATTTTCTTTTGTATAACGACGATGACAGTTAAGAGTTAATTATGCTGTAAATTCAAAAACAACATTTGATAGCTCTATGGAAGAAGGATACAAGAAAGAAATAAAAATAGTTGAGGGTATGTGTTTTATCACAGATGACATAAGAGATACATTCAAAAATTACTGAGAGGTATTTATTTGAATGACTATAACAACAAGATGAATTTTTGTTCTAATGTAACAAAGGTTTATTTTTGTTGAGATGTCTCGAATGTTTTAAGTGCTGACTATGAGAATAAAATTGAAATAGATTTCGAGGCACAAAAAGAGTTGTGATACTTGATGGAAAAGATCTGATGAAATGACGAGAACTTGAGATTTTAAAATATCCAAGTGGCGATGATGTATTTTAGTTGGGGACGTTGGGATTTGTAGACACTATGGCAAATCTTTCTTTAAGCATATTGATGTAGGAGGTTGCAAATGGCAAAGGAACAAATAAGAGGAAATAATACCATAGCAGGGGCTCACGGTCATCTGTGGATAGATAATGAAAAGGTGGTAGAATTTTCTAAGGTAAATGCAAAAATAACAGCTGATAGAAAAGATGTACAACTTGATTTATCTGTTGACAGTAAGATAGTAGCTCTAAAAAGGAGAAGGTACAGTTACAATAAATAAGGTTTACTCAAGAGGATTATTGGAAAAACTGGAAAAAGGAAAGATATTAGAGGAAGAATAATTGCTGTTTTTGTCAGACCCTGACTCTCCAGGTGGGCAAGAAGAAAGAGTATCTATTGACAATGTTTGGTTCAATTCAATAGATTTGATAAATATTGCTAAGGGAGAAAAATGTTGAAGAAGAATACACTTTTGGGTTTACACCAAAAAGATGCGGTATTTGAAAGTGAAATCAGATAAGGAGTGATAAAAATGTTAGTAACAGTTGAAGATTTACTAGGACATGCAAAGAAAAAGAGAAGAAACCATAAGAATATTAGTTACTGAGCTTGATAAAGAGATAGAAAGTAGAAACTTTATCGAGAACTGAATTTAGAGAGCTACTTTATCTAACTCAAAAGATAATGATTGTGAAGTAATTTATATATGCTTGTAAAAATTTTTAGAGATGACAAGTTGATTGAATCTCTAGGCTGTAAGACAGCTCCTTACGAGGTTGTAGGTAAAATTTTATCAGCTAATACAATTTATGCTTTAGCTAAGACAATTTTAGAAAAATCAGATTTAGAATTTGGCAACTCATCAAAATATATTGAAGTGATAGAAGATGATATAAAAACTAATTGAGAAAGACTGGAGGCTATACACTGTATCTGAGTATGTAAAAACAGGATATAGCTAGAGAACTCCGGTCTTTATCTAATCACTGAATTATCTTTTTAAATGTCTTGACAACAAACAACTATAAGACTATGCTAAAGAAAAAGAGAAGGTAGAGTGTTGATTATGTGGATTTTGGTGATAATATTTGCAGGAAGTATTTTAGCAGGTTCTTTTACTAATTTTTATAAAAAGGCTTATTGGCAAAATACCTAATTTTAGTTGCCGGTGCAGTTCTATATTCAATACATCCTATTTTATCAGTGATTTATATTTTAATAGGTTTTTATCCTAGTATTTTTGTTAGAGGTGTTGCTAATGAATGAACTAATTAATTTTATAATTTTTGCAGTGATTGGTCAATACAATAGGTTTTACAGGAATACTTGGAATTATTCTCACTGTTTGGGGACTCTATTAGTAGCTGTAGTAAATGTCTTTTGGTTAGGAATAATACTTATAGTGATTGTGGTTTTAGAAAAATACTAATTATGTAAAGAGAAGTTGAAACTATCTTTTTATTTTATATAACGGAGGTGAGGATGGAACATAGATTAAGTGCTACCCTTGAATTAAAAGATAAATTTACATCTCAAATTAAAATCAGCTAGTGCTAATTTGATGAAATTTAAAAATGGGAGCAACTAAAAACAGGAAATGCTATTAAAGATACTGCTAATTGCATATCAGATAGTGCAAAGTCCATTTCAGGCTCTATAAAAGCATTTTTAGGATTTAACGCAGGAGGAATAGCTTTTAATTTTATGAAAGGAACATTTCAAGATTATGCAGAACTAGACCAAAGTGCTAACTAAAAATAAAGCTATTATGGGAGCTAGTGCTGAAGAAAAGTAAAATACTAAAAGGCTCAAGTTTTTAGAATTGGGTAAAACTATGCCTTTACAGCAAAAGAAGTTGCTGAGGCTCAAAAATATCAAGCAATGGCGGGTTTAAAAACTAATGATATACTTGCATTGACGCCTAAACTTTTTAAAGTTATCTGTTGCTCGGGAGAAGATTTAGCAAGAACCTCAGATATAATGACAGATAACTTAGATGCCTTTGGGTTAAAATTATCAGATGCCGATAGACTTATGGATGTTATGGCTGCAACAGCTAACAATACAAAATACGAGTATAGGAATGCTAGGAGAGGCTTATCAATATGTTGCAGCAACATCACGAAGTTTTGATAGTTTTGAAGAAGTAAATATTTTGTTAGGCGTCTTAGCTAACAATGGTATCAAAGGGGCAAAGGCTGGAAGAAACTTAGCCGCAGTTTACACAAGACTTACAGATGCAACTCCTGATATGGAAAAAGGCTTTACAAAGGTTGGACTAAAACTTTATGATAATAATGGAAAAATTCAAAGGTCTTAGAAGAATTTTGGAAGAGAGTTGCTCAAAACTTGCTAAGATGACAGAAGAACAGAGAAACTATTGGCTGACAACAATAGCTGGTGCTGAGGAATGAAAGTTTTGCTTCTATTTTAGGTTATTCAAAAGAGGATGGATAAAGTTGATCTGTTATGAACTCAAAAGGTGCAGTTGAAGAGATTGACGAAGAAATGAAAAATACTCCCTCAAAATAAGATTAAGGAATTAGAAAGTGCTTGGGATAATTTAAAAACTAACCATAGCTGAGGGAGCTACACCTGCTATTCTTGAGAGTATGAAAAGTTTAACTGATACTTTAAATAATACGAAATTAGAACCTGAGTGGCTTAGAAAAATTATTTCAAAAGTGAAGAAACTTATATCTGAAGGAATACAAGCTTGGGCTGCATATAAATTAGCGGTAATGGCTTCAAAAATCATCCAACTTTTAGGTGCTGTAGCAGTAAAGTGGAGCTTTTATTGGAAATAAATTAGGTTTGTATGCAGGAAAATAAAAATAGGAAAATTTTTGCAAAGGAAATAACATTTCAGAAGATAGAGCTAAATATATTAATCAAGGACACAATCCAAGATTGACCTGGGCTTTAGCGAAAAGAGATCAAATGTATCGTGATAAATTCCAAGGTATGGATACAGTTCAAATAGATAATTACCTAAAAAGGAAAGAGAAGAATATGAGAAAACTACTGCAACTATGGACTTAAATAAAAGAAAAGCTAGATAAAGTTTTTAGGATATGGAATAATCAAATCTAGAGAATAATCTAAAACCTGTTAAAAATGATTATATGTTATCAGCCAACTATAGTTCCTCCAACAAAGAAACTTAACTCTTATGATGATACACTGACAAAGCTAAATGAAAAATTAAATTATGCCCCTATTACAAAACAATATCGAACCCAAAAATTAATGTAAATCTAGGCGGAGTTACAATAAACTAATGAAATGGATAGAAAGACAAAAATAAAACAGTTAGTATCAAGTGAACATTGATAATCAATTCAAGCAGTTAGATACATACAATCAAACCACAAGATAGGAGGGAGTTATGAAACCAACATTTATATTAAAAAGTTGAGGGAGTTGCACTCCCTTTTTCTTCGCAGTGCCTCCACCTGATTTTTAAAGTTGAGAGTGGTCAGGACAGTCAAACATATAAAAATCATAGACCTTGGAGAAAAACAATAATTGGACAAAGAAATGCTGAAAAATAAGTTTTTCTACTTTTTCTACCTAATTTTAAATCACAGTTCTTTAGTATCTTAAAATCCATTGCTACCTAGTACAGCAATTAATTTTTGAAAAATGGAAAGATGAAAAAGAAAAATGATTTTAATTGTTCCTGAGTATAATTTATTTTTAAGTGTTATTTAACACAGTTAGAAATTATGAAGTTGTGGAAAGAACAGGAGATATTGATATAAGTCTTGAATTTTTAGAAATAACTAAAATAAAAAGTTTAGTAGATGAAGTTATTGGACTTTTTACGAGTGTAAATATGGAAAAGAAAAGTAAAATCAAAATTGAAATTAATAAAAAAGAGTATAAAGACCTCTTTCAAAAAGTTGTGTGGGTGGAGCTATACATGGAACATCGAGAAAACTAGAAGTTGATTATATAGCAAAAAGAAAATATCTGTCAGGTTGGAGATGAAGTTATCTTATGATGATGAAAAATTATTTTATGGAAAGGTCTTTGGGGCATCAAAAAGAGGAGAAGAGCAAACAAAATCTTTTTATTGCTATGATAATTCAATTTATCTTAATAAGAACAGCTTTGTAAAAATCAAAAAGAAACCATCTGAAATTTTAAAAAGAAATTTGTGGAGAATTAAATTTACAAGTGGGTAAAATTCCAAAAAGATGAGGCTGATTGTACTTATCCTGCAATAGATAGGAGTGGTTAGAGATAATCTAAATGCTTATACCATTCAACACAGAAAGAACAAAAAGATTTATTCAGTTGTTAGTAATGAAAATAAAATAGATATTGTAGGAACAAGGATCGTATGTTGATGTTTTTAGTATCAAGTAAAAATAATATTTCTACATCTAGCTATGAAGAAAGTTTAGACAACTATGATAAATCAGATTGTTATCTATAAAACGGAAAAAGAAAAAGCAACAAATAGTTGATGAAGTTGAGAATGCCGAAGACAAAAGAAATATGGGCTATTTCAACAAGTTATGCAATATAAGAAAAGATGTTGACAATATAGTTAATGCTAGAGACATGCTCAAGAGCATTGAAAAATCAGCTAAGATTTATTGTAAGGAAATATTTTTAATTCAAGCTGGTTACAATATAGGGAATACAAAGAGCCTCATACAGGACTAGTTGGAGATTTTTGGTTAAAAGCAGTATCAAACATCTTTTTGAAAGAGATGAGTTATTTTTGTACAGTAGAACTAGCTTTTTGAAAATGTAATGGATAAGGTGGAGTTTGAGAAAAAGAAAAAGTTAAGAAAAACTAAAAAGAAAAAGGAAAGGGTAAAAGTAAAAGATAAAATTGATGAACTTTTCCCTGAAGGTGGATAAATAATGTTAGCTGAAATGATTGGAAATATAGTTGATTCAAGAAATAAAGAACAAATCTACTAATAGCTTCAGTTGTAAGTCCTCCTCCGAACTTAAAAATAAAATTTTCTGAACAAGAAATCTCTAGTAAACAGATTTTTGTAGTACAATTATCTTTTGCCTCACTATCACAGAGAATACACTATTGATGGCATCATTGATAATATAAAAATCAATATGCAATCTTATTCAGGAGATAATACAACATCAACTGCTGTTGACTTTGGCACCTGATAGTCATACTCATGCAGTTCCTTCAATAGCTGGTAGTGGGAAATTTGAAGGAGCAGGGACTTATCATTCTCACAAGGATATTTGGCTTGAAGACACTTTTAAAAAGCTGGTGATGAAGTTTTAGTTGCAGTTGTTGGTGTGTTTATGTTGTTGTTACTAAAATAACTAAAATGCCAAGTGGAGCAATAGAAGGTGTAGTATGATTTTGATATATTCTTAAATGATTTTTCTGATGAAGAGCAAGAACTAGAAATTTTTAGAGAGTATGCGATAGATTTTAAAACTGGAGAATACTTAAGAGGAGAAAATAATGATGTCATAACACTTGGAGAAAAATGAAGCTGTAAAAGCATGGATATAGCAAAGCTCTCAAAACAGAAAGATTTAGACATTTTATTTATAGCTCTTCTTATGGCTCTGAACTTCGTGAGCATATAGGAACTGTTTACTACAACAAATCTATAAAAAGATGCCTTGATGATAAATGAAATTAAAGATTGTCTCCTAGTTAATCCCATATTTTAGAATGCTATGACTTCAACATTACTTATGATGATGACACGACCATATCCAATATTAATTTCACGGTCTTGACTGTGTATGGACGATGTTGAAATGGAGGTAAACTATGAAAGATAAAATTGAACTACGAAATAATTTTTAGATCAACTTGAGAACTCTCTAAGTAAAATGGAGGGTTCTTTTAATTTTGATATTGCATCTGTCTCTGGAATTTCTCTAGAAAGAAGTTTATCAGAAATTAGATTTTGGAGCAAACAAACTTTTATTGACTACAGCCACAGAAGATGAATTTATAGACAAAGCATCTAATACTGGAGTTACGAGAAGACTGCGGAACTAAAGCAAAAGGTTTTGTCAAACTCACAGGAAAGGTAAATACTGAAATTTTAGCTGGAACAATATTTTTAAATAGAGATGGCATTAAATATCATTCTTTAAAGAATATTATCTGAGTCCAACAGGAGGCTGAAATTGAAGTTGAGTGTTTAACGGAAGGTGTGAAAAAGGAAATGTTGCTATCGGAGAAATAAATTCTTTTGAGATAGCTAACAGCAATATTTTTACTGTCACTAACGATGTTGCTATCACAAAATGGTTATGACAAAGAGGCCTAATTCTGTGTTGATTCAGAGAGCACAGGAAAAGTCAGAAAACCCGCTCACAGCGGGAACATCTACGACTATGAGCAATGGGCAAAAACAAGTTGATGGAGTTGGTGCTGTTCTTGTAAAGCCTTTGTGGAATGGTAACGGAACTGTAAAAAGTTTTGGTTGCTAACTATAATAATGATGTTGCTGATAGTACTTTGCTTGACAAAGTTAGAGCTAGAATTGAAAGGGAAGATGGTCGTCCCATTGGTGCTGATGTAACTGTTGATAGTTTTTCGGCTAATACTATTAATGTTGCTGTTAGTGTTATTTTGAAAGATGGCTATAACTTGCTTGATTTATCTGAAAAGATAAAAGTTTTAATCAAGGCTGTTGTGAAAACAAATTCAGCAATGTTTAAAAAGATAACAAAAATTATTTATCGATCAACCGTTTAGAGGATATTTTTGGAGCTTGCTGGAGTGAATGATTGTTTTGTTATGATTAACGGCTCTAAAGAGAATATTTTAGTGGTTGATGATGAAATAATTGTTGTTGGGCAGGTTGATGTACATGAGTGAAGATTTAATAAAAAGTTGTATCTAAGGTTGCAAGAAATAGTTTGCAAAAGATTTAATACGAACTTTGGATTTAATTTGTACCTATGCAAAAAGGTGATATTGAGAAATATAAAGAACTGAGTATTTATTAATTTTTCAATGAAGAGCAGGTTACAAAGTATGAAAATTTTTATGGGGCTTGAATATAAAAATGGTTGGAGTCTCACAGGATAGAAAAAGACAGAATTATCTATACTTTACTATCTAAAAATATTTTTACACCTCACGTTTTAAAGGAACAAGCTAAGATATTCACGAATGGAGAAATAGAAGTACTGAGGATTATGGAAAAATTACTCATTTACAATAAAATTTACATCTGTAGTTGGAATACCTCAAAACTTAGATAATTTCAAAAATTTCATTTACATTAATAAACCTGCTCACTTGAATTTTTAGCATTGAATTTAGATACAACACACACGGACAAATTAAAGATAAAAATCTAAGTCATAAGTATTTGAAAAATATAGTCATAAACAAATACACGATATTAGAGATATTCGAAGATTAGGAGTGATAAAAATGTCGAGAAAAACAGAATATTTAGAATTACATTTACCCGATGAAAGAATAGAGTTCTATGATGTTGAAAAAGACCAAAATCAGAATTTTTGAAAAGATTGACAGAAAAGTTAAAAAGAAATTAATACAGATAAAGAACCGATAATAACCAAAAAGACAGGTTTCAATTTTAGATAAGACTGATGAGTATAACATAGATAATACAAATTTATTAGGGTCAGCAAAAAGCTCTTAAGAAACTATACTGATGAATTAAATAGAAAAATAGAAGCTTTTAGTATATGTCCGTACAAGGTTGGAGATGTTTATGTTACAACAAATACTCAAGAGCCTTCAACAATAGTAGGGGTGGTACTAAATGGCAAAAGATTAACAGGTAGATTTTTGAAAAGAACAGAAACTAATGAAGCTGCAGGACAACTTTGGAGGAAAGCAATACCAAGACTTTTAACTGTTGCTAATTTACCATCACATAATCACAGTGCTTGGTCAGACACTCAAGGTTGGCATACGCATCACAAGATGAGCATGAAATCATGGTAGAGGTTCAATGGATATTACAGGAAAATTCGGTGGATTGATTGTCAATGGTTTAAAAAGAAGGTGCTTTTAGTAAATACAATACTTGGGGAGTAAGAGGAGATTCTGGTGGAATGTCTACAGGCGGAAATGAGAGGTTATGGTGGAGATAACTTTGATTTTTATGCTAGTAGAGCATGGACAGGAACAACTACTGGAGCTAGACCAAACATTCAAGGTAATGGGTCACACAATCATAATATCGGAATAGGAAATACAGGAAATGGTCAACATCTGATATTAATCCAATGTATATAACAGTCAATATGTGGAAAAAGAATAGGATAGGTGATGAGATGTTTATTTATTTAAGTAAAGAAAAAGCAAAAAGGGATTAGTTTAACAATAGCAACCCTCAGATACAAAAATAAATAACTTTATAGAATTATATGGAGATGATGTAATTGAGTATGAAGCTACATCTATACCACAATTTTATAACTTATGATGAAAATAAGCTAATACTATTAGAGAAGCAACAGAACTTGAGAAAAAGTCGAGAGAGGGTAACTAATATTAGATGAAAAATCAAGTTATTATAAACAATCAGATAATAACTTATGATAAAGATTATCAAAAATAGTGGACGGAAAAATTGTAGATAAAAATATAACAGAGCTTTTAGAAAATGGATTAATTACATTGGCAGAAGTCAAAAAGAACAAAAAGACAGGAACTAAAAAGATATCAGAGCTGAGAAAATAGATTCGGACATCGAAGTTAACGGAGATAGTTTTCAAGTTAGGGAAAGAGATTTACAGAATTTTACAACTTAAAAATTATGATTGATGTGAGACAAGTCAAGAATTAATGAGCATATAACTTGGGTTCTGGCGGATAACAGGATTAAAGAATTTACTTATCACAACTTATGAAGATGTGTTAGCAAGTTATATTAAAAAGAAAAGAGCAATTATTCCATCAATTTGGAGTTTTAGCTTATAAATTAGAACAAGCTAAGACAGTTGAAGATTTAGAAAAAAATAGAATGGGATTAAATAAACTAGAGGTAGTTTTATATAGCTACCTCTTTTTTAATGGCTTTTAAACAGTAAATTACAGGTCTATTTAATAATTTTATATAAAGAAATAAAGGAGATGGGAAAAATGTATAAGTTTTTCTGGAAAGAAGTAATAGAATATTAGAAACAGTAGATATAAGACTTCAAAATCTTTGTAAAGCAGCAATCTTTGATAGCCCATACGACTTCGGAATAACAGAGAGGGATTAGAACGCTGAAGGCAAAAAGAACTAGTCGCACTAGGGAAATCAAAAACGTTAAAAAGTTATCATTTGAGGAGGGAAAGCGGTAGACATTAAAATTTATATTGATGGCAGGGTTACTTGGGTTTTGAAGTACTATAAGAAGTCACAGATCATGTTAGAAGTAGCAAGAAAAATTAGGCATGTAATTACCTGGGGCGTGAGATTGGAAATCGTTAAAAGATGGTCACTGTTTTCAAATTGAGAATTAAGGAGGGGATAAAATGGAATTAACTAAACTAAATACATAGCCCAATAGACGACAAATATTGGGAAGTTTTGGAAGATTATTACTATGGAAACTTCTATAGGAAAGTTATAAAAGTTCCTAAAGGCTTTTAAAACAGATTATGCTTCTGTTCCTAAAATTTTTAGAAATATTATGTAATACTTATGGTAAAACATGTGAGCAGCAGTAGATCCATGACTGGCTATATTCAAGTCAATGTCTTTTTAAATATAACTAGAGAAAAGCAGATAAAATTTTCACGGAAATTAGTGGAAGAATGGGAAGTAAATAACTAAAAGATATTTTATGTATAGAATGGTTTAGAATCTTTGGAGCTAGTCCATTTTAGAAAGGGAGATTAAATGGAAGATTTTTTATAAGTGCTAAAAATGGAATTGCTTAGTGATATGACGAGTTGGCTATCGGTTTTAGTTTGGGCATTAGGTGGCTTTGATTTGTCAGTAAAAGTTTTTAGTTTTTCTAATGCTTATTGATTATATAACTGGTTTATGGGTTGGTTATATAACAAAAACAGTGAATAGCACTAGAGCACTACAGGGAATTAGTAAAAGGTCTTTATACTTATATATAGTATCTTGTTCAACAGTTATAGAACAATTGGTACCAAAACGTCGGTATCAGAAATCTAGTTATCATATTCTATGTAGCAACTGAAATATTATCAGTTATTGAGAATGCAAGCAAATTAGGGAGTGCCTATTCTGAAAAACTTAAAATAGCACTAGAGCAGTGCAAGGGCGATAAATGTAATTCTAAATGTTCGGATGGTAATATAAGACCACAAAAATAAATCAAGATGATTTTGATAGAAGAAATAAAATAAATTTGAGGGCAGATTTTCTGCCCTCTATAAATCTGACTTTTTATTTTTATAAAATTTCTCTTGACTTTTTAGACACGATAAACATATAATACATTTGTGGCCAATAAGTTAGAGGTGTAAAAATGGAAGCTACAAAAAGAAAAGATGGGTAGAACCTGTTATTGGGAAACCAAAAACAATAGAAATAAAAACTAGAATAGATGAAGATTTAGAAGAAAAAGTTAAAACTATTGTGAGGATAAAAATTACTAGGAGTGATTTTTTAAGAAATACAGCTAACAAGCAGTTTAATGAAAAATAGGAGTGCTCTCCTACCAAGATTACAATTCCTATCTACCAAAAGAAGTTTCCCTCTTATGAAATCTATTATACCATAAGTGGATACTTCTATCAATTATAATTTTGAAAGGAGTATTTTTTAATTATGAGAATGAAAAATTAAAAATTTGTATGAAGTAACAATGAATGGTTTAAAAATTCTATGCTACGAAACTATCAATGAGGCAACATAGCTATTGCTTGGAAGTTAGGTGATAGAAAAATGAGTTGTGTGAGTTACATTGAGAAAAGAAAGATAATTTTACCTTGACTAGTAAGATACTAGCATATATAATATAAGTATCTTACTGAAAAGAAGGTGTATTTTATGGAAGAAAAAGAAAAGCTAGAGTTATCTCCATAAAAGCTGGAAATGGGAAAGTGCTAAGGTAACTATTCCTATTCCTTGGTTGAGGGAATTAGAAATTAACGAAAATGAGAGGGAGGTGGAAATAGAGTTAAGAAAAGATATAATTATAGAAAAGTTAAAAATATAAAAAGAGTTCCTTGACTACTCAAAGTAAGATACAAGGAACTCTAATAGTAAATAATACCGTCAATAGTATTATATCTATTTTTGTTCCTATAAATCAAATTTTATAGGAGGAATTATGAAAGAAGTAGTAAAAAGAAAAATAACAAGTTTGGAATTATTGGGTTTAAAATAAACAAACTCAGAAAAGAAGAAGGAAATACAGTTGAGTTAAACATAAAACCTTATTAGAGATAATAAGAGATGAGTTTGAGGAAGAAACACATAAGCATTTTGCCAATGTTCTATGAGGTTAAAAATTGGAAATGGAGCTAAAAAGAAAACAACCAATGTTTATTTTGTCGTTAAATGAAGCAAAAACAAGTTTTGATGAGAGAAAGTAAATATAGTGAGAAAGCTGTTATAGCTTACATAGAAAAGCTAGAACAAGCCTTAAAAAGAACAAAAAGAAATTACCTTTTTCAGAAATTAAAACCTACAACTTGGAAAGGTGTTCCTGTTATGGAAGTTCAAGACTTTAGCTAAGCTAACTAATATAACAGATGCAACTATTCATTGGTATAGTAGAAATGAAAAGATAAATTTAAGGTCTGAGAATTTACAGAGTACAGAAAATTCAGACAAAAATTATACAAATATTTCTGCAATTTCAGTTTTATACAAAGAAATGGTTATAGCTTTTATGTAAGAAGTATGGAGTATATGAAAAATATAAAGATTTCATAGAAAAACTATTTTAGATATGATAACAGATTGGAATATAAAGGTATTGATAAGCCATTTCAATGATAAATACTATAATGAAAATGTATGAATGTATGATGAAAGCATATCAATTTGAGAGTCAAATAGAAAAATTTATGAAGAGCAATTATTACCTTTGTATATAGAATAGATAAATTAAATTACCTTAAAAGATACTATGATGACAATGTTTAATGGTACGAAGTATGGGGACATTTTAGAAAGAGAAAAATAAGAAAAAGAAAAATAGTGGGGTAGGGATTTTGTCCTGCTCTCTTTTTATTTATACCATTTATATATTATATGAACTGACATTATTAATTCATATACTTTGAAAAAGTATATATGAGGGGAGGTGGAGTTATGTACTCAATTTATCAAATAGCTAGTTGGTTCTTTGCAAAAAGAATATGCTATGTCAAGCAAAAATTACAAAAATTATGTTGGTATGCTTACAGTTGGTATATAGCTTTAAATTCAGATCCAGAAGATGGAGAGCATCTGGAAAAATTAATAGATGTTCCAGGGGCTGAAGCTATGGGTCTCGATATCCAGTCTTTAGAAATTTATATACAGACTTCAAATACAATGGATATACTGAAACAAAAAGCTAATATTGAGAGTTTAGATGAAGAAACATTAAATTTTTAGAAAGAATATGGAGTGTTTATGGGTCATTTAATGGAGACCAGTTAGAAGAAATGACGCAATGAAGCTCCCGATCGGATAAATACAAGAAAAAGGATTAGATAAATTTGAATCTTCTACTAAATTAATAAATGATAATGATATATTTGAAGAATATTTAAATAGGTAATTATATGAGCTAGACAATATAAAAATAATAAACTTAATACTTCAAATTAATAAATGATAATGATATATTTGAAGAATATTTAAATAGAGTAATTATATGAAAAAGCTTGGACAATATAAAAAATAATAAACTTAATACTTCAAAATTAATAAATGATAATGATATATTTGAAGAATATTTAAATAGGTAATTATATGAGCTTGGACAATATAAAAATAATAAACTTAATACTTCAAAGGAAAAATTAAATTCAAAGAGGAATCAGAAAAATATCATTACAATTGATTTCTCTTTCTTTATTTTCCTAGTATAAGTTTAAAATATTTCAATAATTGTTTTTAAAGATGAAGGATCGTATTGTAAATTTATGAAGGATTTCTATCAGTAAAACATTAAAAATATTTAAAGATAAAAACATACACTGATTTAGAAAAATACACATTCCCACCATATAAAAAGATAACGTTCAAATAAAAATTATTAGAAAAATTTTAGATGAATATGTTAAAAATTCCCAATATTACCACCTATAATTGATGAAATGAAAGAAGAGTTTTATCAAATTTCTACTTTATCAGGAGGGCGTAATATAGGGACAAGATATGGAAATACTTTTTGTATTTTATTTTTGATCCGCATCATTTTGATATATTCTGACAATAGATATAATGTTGATAAAACTTCTATAAAAAGTGTGAAAAATATATTTTATATAAATAATGATATAAAAATATTTGATTCAGAATATCTTTTAGAAAAAATGAAAAATGTCTTTAATTGTGAGGTTATGGATAAATTACTAAGTAACAAAATAGAAGAATAAAGCAGGATTAATTTCTTGCTTTTAAATAAAAATGACAAATATCTAAAAATATAGTATAGGGTAGCAGAAAAATAGCAGAAATTATAATTCTATTTTAAGTATAATGGACATATTCAAAGCGAATATCATATATATCCTGTTGGGTGTACCATTTTTATAATTGACAACTTTATATAATTATGATATTCTAATCAAGTATCAATTGCATCTATAGCTCAATTGGATGAGAGCATCTGACTACGGATCAGAGGGTTGTGGGTTCGACTCCTGCTAGGTGCGCCATTAAAAAATAATATATATAAAAATGTATGGTCTTAAAATTTTAAACCATACATTTTTTATTTTATTCTTTTTAAAATTTTTGCAATATATTTTCCAGTATAACTTTTTAGATTTTTGCAATTTGTTCAGGTGTTCCAGTTGCTACAACAGTCCCACCATTTTTCTCCACCATCTACTCCAATATCAATTATATGATCTGCAGTTTTTATTACATCTAAATTATGTTCAATAATTATTACAGTATCCTTTTTCTAAAAAGTCTATTCAATACTTCCAATAGTTTTTAATATCTTGGAAATGTAATCCTGTAGTTGGCTCATCTAAAAATATAAACTGTATTTCCCTTGCTCATTTTGAAAGTTCAGTTGCAAGTTTTATTCTTTGAGCTCTCCTCCTGATAATGTTGTAGCGGGTTGCCCTAATTTTATATAGTCAGAGTCCTACATCAATTCGAAAACTTTTAATTTTCTTTCAAGTGAAGGAATATTTTTGAAAAATTCATAAGCCTCAAGTACACTCACTCTAAAACATCATAAATACTTTTCCCTGTAATAAAACATCAAGAGTTTCTTTGTTATATCTCTCTTTCCTTTGCAGACTTCACATTCAACATAAACATCAGGTAAGAAATTCATTTCAATTTTTATAATCCCTGCCCCTGACAAGCTTCACATCTTCCACCTTTTACATTGAATGAAAATCTACCTTTTTGAAGTACCCGTGCATTTTTGCATCCTGTGTTTCAGCAAAAATATCTCTAATATCATCAAAAAGTTTTGTATATGTTGCAGGTTAGATCTCGGCGTTCTTCCAATTGGGGTTTGATCTATGTTAATAACCTTTTCTAATTCTTCAAGTCCTTCAATTTTATATTCTAGGGATACAATTTTCCTTATTCAATTTATTGAATAAAATTGGATAAAGAGTTCCATTCACCAAAGTTGATTTTCCACTTCCACTAACTCCCCCGTTACAACAATTTGACACCCAATGGAAATTCAACATTAATATTTCTTAGATTGTTGCCCTTTGCTCCAAAAAGTTTTATAGTCTTATCCATTTTCTTCTTTTCTTAGGAATTTCAATTTTTCTCTTTCACTTAAAAATGTGCCCTGTAACTGATTTTTATCTTTCATTATCTCTTTAGGACTTCCAAAAGCACAACAACCTCTCCACCAAAAGCTCCAGCACCAGGACCAATATCTAAAATTTTATCTGCCTGCATCATTGTGTCTTCATCGTGTTCAACAACAATCAAAGTGTTACCCAATTCTTTGAAGTCTGTTTTAAAGTGGCAAGTAACTTATCATTATCTTTTGATGTAAACCTATGTGCGTTCATCAAGAACATATAAAACTCAGATTAGTCCTGATCCAATTTGAGTGGCAAGTCTTATTCTTTGAGATTCTCCCTGATAAAGTTTTTGTTTCTCTTGATAGTGTTAAATAATCAAGCCCAACATTTGTCATAAAAGTTAATCTCTCGTAATTTCTTTCAAAATTTCTTTAGCAATTTTTCTTGATTTTTATTTAATTTTAAGTTCATAAAAAGAAATCTAATGAGTTTTTATACTCATCTCACAGATTTTCCATAATATTTTTCATTGACAGTTACGGCAAGGACTTCATCTCTTTTAATCTTTCCGTGACAAGCTGAACAAAGAGAGTTTCTATCATATATTTATTTTCAATCTCTTCTTTTTGAGATTCTGAAAAACTTTCATAATATCTTCTCTCTAAATTTCGGATTGCTCCTTCGTATTCTCTCATACCGTGAAATGAAAAACCTTCTCCCTCATAATCAAATCTAAATCATCAGATCCATAAAAATTATATTCATTTCTTTTTTCAGATAGTTTATTGATGGGCTTTTTCAAATCTATTTTATGAGCCTTAGCCATAGATTTAAAAATCTCCCAGCTATAACCTTTTCTTGAAGCTAGCACCAGGAATATACATACCACCATCTTCTATTGAAAGTTCAGGATTTTCTATCAATTTATTTCCATCAACAGCCAATTTTTACCTAGTCCCTTACATTCATCACAAGCACCGTAAGGAGCATTGAATGAAAATAATCTTGGATTTAGTTCAGGTATGCTAACTTCTTCATGATTAGGACAAGAATAATTTTTCACTGTATAAATAATCTTCCTTCCCATCGTTTACTATAAGTTTTCCATTTGATAATTCGGTTGCAGCTTCTATTGATTGACTAAGTCTACTTTCAAAAATCTTTGTCATCAAAACCAATCTATCAACAACAACTTCGATACTATGTTTTTATTTTTATCAAGTTCTATTTCATCTTCAAGATATAAAAATTTCTCCATTTACTCTAGCTCTCACAAAGCCTTTTTAAATAAATTTAAAAATATATTTTTGTGAGTACCTTTTTATCTTTCACAACAGGAGCAAGTAAAAATTAATTTCTCCTCATCTTTAAATTTTGTTAAAATACTTTCCACAATTTCATCTATACTTTGTTTTTCAACTTTGTATGACACACAGGACAGTGAGCTGTCCCAATATGTGCAAATAAAAGTCTTAAATAATCGTAAACTTCTGTTATTGTTCCAACTGTTGAACGAGGGTTTCTATTTGTAGTTTTTGTTCTATTGATATTGCTGGAGATAGTCCCTCAATACTGTCCACTTCTGGCTTATTCATCTGACCAATAAATTGTCTTGCATAAAGCAGACAAACTCTCAACATATCTTCTTTGTCCCTCAGAATAAAATGTATCAAATGCAAGAGAGGATTTTCCACTCCACTCACTCCAGTTATAACAATAAATTCATTTTTGGAAGCTCGATATCGATATAAATTATGTTGTCTTGCTCCCTTTATAGTAATTTTTCTATCATAAAATTATCCACTTTCCTTCTTTTTAAATTGCATTTAATTATAGCATTCAAAAATATTAATGACAACTAAAAGTATATTTTATAGGAGATTCTCCTGTAAAATATAAAATTCTAAGCCAATTCTCTGCTCTAACATTATGTCCTTTAGTGTCATATCCAAGATTAGCAGTCACTCTGATTTTGAATTATCAACACCGATCTAAATCAGTTTTTAATATTTCTAAGTCTATCTCTTTTCGGATCAATATCATACCAGTCAGCAGTTGTATTTAAAACTCTCGCTTTATTTTTCTATTAGCCACTCTTCCAAGCTCATTTTCACAAGTTATCCAAGAGTCGCTTTTGAAAGTTTTGTAAGCTCCGAACTCATGTTTGTATTCAAATTTGATCCAACTTCTGGCATTGAATAATAAACTCATTAGCTTTAACTTCAAGTTTTCCATCTCTCCAGATTTTTCCTTTATGAAATTCTACCGTATTTGATTCTCGCTGAAGCATTTTGATTTTTAATCTTTTTGTAATTTTTAAATTGCTGTGTTATAATTGTAAAATAAATGATATTTTCGAATAGATAGCAGGGAGAAAAATATTTTATGTTATACATTGTGACAGCATTATTTATTGAAAGCAAAACCTTTAATAAATTTATTTCAATTAAAAATAACTTTTACACAAAAATTTCAAGTTTTTCAAATGAAAATATAAAACTTATTATTAGTGGAACAGGAAAAATAAAAATCATCTATAGCTACGACTTATTTGATTACAAATAATGAATTAAATGAAAAATGATTTTATTTTTAATATTGGTTTTGCAGCTTCATCAGACAATGAAGTAAAAATAAAAAGATATAGTTTCTTGTATAAAATTAAACTCTGCTTATTCACTCTTTTTATCTTGGAAACAATTTATAAAACATAATTTTAAAGAAATTGAACTAACAACTTTTGATAGTATAATTGATAAAAAGAAAAAGATATTGATTACATTGACATGGAAGCATTTGGATTTTTATCAAGCAGCTTCCACGTAAAAAGATAAGATTTTTGTGTTTAAAAATAATATCTGATATATTAGATGATAATATTGATAAACATTTGGTTGCAAATTTTAATGATGAGAATTTTTAATGACTCTTAGTAGTGAAAATAAAAGAATTTTAGACAGCATACAAAAATATAAATTACGAGAGATTGTTTTCTAACGAAGATATTCTATTAATAGAAAATATTGAAAAATTTAAAATTTACCGATACAATGAAAGCTGAATTTAGGAATCTTATTAGGTATTTTAAAATAAAATATTCTGATATAACTTTCTTAGAGAAATATTTACCTTACAATGTTAAAAATAAAATGAATCATTTTCGATGAGATAAAATTTTAAACCAGAGTTTTAAAAAACAATTTTACTTCTGAGTGAGAAAAACAAAGAAGATTTTATTAAGTGATCGATTTTCTTATATATACGTTGAAAAGAAAATTTTATCTCATCAGAATACAATAAATGTTTTAAATAAATTTCCTAATGCAAAAATAATTGAAATAGAAAATTACAAAGAAATCAAGTAATAACCAAGATTTTCGATTACATAGTCAGAAATTAATTCTTGCATCTAATAAAAGAAAAATATGATTTACAAGGAGCTAAGGTTTGTGAAAGTTTTAAAAATGACAATTTTTATTATACTTCTTCGATTATAAATTGTGTTTTTGATTGTGAATATTGTTATTTACAAGGAGTCTATTCGTCAGGAAATATTGTGATTTTTGTTGATATTGAAAAATGTTTTTAATGAAGTTGAAACTTTGTATGATGAATTAGGAAGCCTCTACCTTTGTGTTTCTTATGATACAGACTTGTTAGCTATAGAAAAATATATGTGATTTTTCAGAGAAATGGTATTATTTTATCGAGGATAAAAAGAATTTGAAAAATTGAGTTAAGAACAAAATCAGCTAATATTGATAAACTCTTAAATTTGAAAGCTGTTGATAATTATATAATTGCTTTTACTTTATCTCCAGAAGATATAACTACAAAAATGAAAAATTTACTGCTAGTTTTCAGAGTTGATACAATACTTCAAGAAAAAGGATGGAAGATTAGACTTTGTATAGATCCATTAATCTATATTGAAAAAATTTTGAGGAGAAATATTCTATAATGTTGGAAGAATTATTTGATTCAATAGATAGATAATTTGATAATGGATGTAAGCGTAGGAGTTTTTAGAATTTCTAAAGACTATTTGATGAGAAATCAAAAATCAAAATTCAGAAATTTTATATTATCCTCTTTTGATTGTATAGATCGGTGTCTATACTTATAAGGAAGATATAAAAATGATATGATAAATTTTGTAAAAATGAAATTTTGAAATATGTTGAAGAAGAAAAATTTATATATAGGGTTTTTATGAGAACTGCTTTAGTCACTGGTGCTACATCAGGAATTGGCATGAGATAAGCAAAAATTGTTGAAATGAATTATAATGTATATGGTATAGGAAGAAATTTTTCAAAAATATTCAAGTCGGTGAAGAAAAATATTTGAAAACAATAAGAATTTTTATTCCTGTTAGCTGTGATTTATCTAAACTTGACGAACTTGAAAAACTTTACATTCATTGGAAGAAGATTAATTTTTAACTTAATTGTTAATTCAGCAGGTGTTTTCATATTTTGGTTTGCAGATGAAGAAATGAATATACAAAAATTAAAAATATGATTGCTGTTAATATGCAAGCTCCGCTGATTATTGTTCCAGTATTTTTAAGAACTTTAAAAAGCAAATAAAGGGGACGATAATAAATATTTCATCAGTGACAGCAGAAAGTCCTTTAGCTTGTGTATATTCCGCAACTAAAGCAGGGCTTAGTCAATTTTCTAAATCTTTATTTGAAGAAGTTAGAAAAATGATGTGAAAGTACTTACCATTCATTCAGATATGACTAAGACAAATTTTTTATGAAAAATAATAATTATTTTGAGTGACGATGACGAGAGTTCATATATAAAAAGTTGAGGACATTGGAAAAGTTTTAGAATTTATTCTAACTCAAAGTATGAATATTGTATTTACAGATATCACTTTACAGCCTCAACGTCATAAAACAAAAAGAAAGGAAAAATATAATGAAAATTTCAAATTTTTAGGTAGTGGTAGTGCTGGAAATTCAACCTTTGTTGAAGTTGAAGATTATAAGATTTTTAGTTGATGCAGGTTTTAGTTGCAAAAACTGAAGAAAAATTAGAAAAATTGGAAAAAGTTTAGCAGATGTTTCTGCAATTTTAATTACTCATGAACATTCAGATCATATAAATGGAGCAGGTATCATAGCAAGAAAAATATGATATCCCTTTGTACATTACTCCAGAAAGTTATAGGGTAGGTGCAGAAAAATTAGGGACAATAGATAAGTCACTATTAAATTTTTATTGATGGTGATTTTATATTAGATGATAAAATAAAAGTTTCTCCTTTTGATGTTATGACATGACGCAGAAAAGAACAATAGGATTTAAATTAGAAACTCAATTAAATAAAAACTTACTATCTCAACTGACATTGGATATAAGTTACTAATGTTGTTAGAGAATTTTTAAAGATGTTGATGCTATGGTTATAGAAAGCAATTATGATTTTAATATGTTGATGAATTGTAATTATCCATGGAATTTAAAAAGAAAGAGTAAAAAGTAGAAATGGGCATCTATCTAATAATGATTGTGCAAGATTTATTAAAGAGATGTACACTGATAAATTATTTTCTTGGCTCACGTAAGTAAAGATAGTAATACTCCAAAAATTAATTCAAGAAACTTTGGAAGATGAATTTATGGGAATGCTGAAAAACCAAGCTATGAGATAACAAGTCAAGATAATGTTACAAAAATTATTTAAAAATAGATGAATAGGTGGTGAAATATGGACGAAATTAATGAACTATGGGAAGAATTAAAATTTGAAGTGGGAAGTATAGGAAATGAATTATTACCAGCAGATAAAAGAGAAGTTTTTAATCGGTATGGGAGATAGAAATGCGGATATTTTATTTGTTGGTAACGATCCTAAACTCTTTATGAAAAATGAAAATTATAAAGTGGAATCTAAATCAAGTGGGGAATGAAACTTCTTGATATTGCAGAATATGAACCTAGTTCATACTATGTGACAACTCTTGCTAGAAGGGAAGTCAGATTTAAAATTTTTCTCCTGAAGATAAAGAAAAACTTTTTAGATTTACTTTTATATGCAAATTGCTTTAATAAAACCTAAAATTATTGTGTTTTTAGGAAAAGAAGCAGCTCAGTCAATTTTAAAACGAGAAATTAATTTTTGATGAAGAAAAGAGGAGCATTTGTAAGATGGCGTGGAGAAATAGATAGCTATCTAACTTATGAGATAGAGACTGTTATAACTGCAAGAAATGATGGTGGTAAGAAATCCGCAATTGCTACAAATTTTGGAACGATATAAAAATATAAAAGCGAGGCTTGACTCTAATGAATAAAGAGGCTAGAGTTTTAATTAAAACAAGAAGAGAAAAATTTATCTCAAGAATATATTGATAATTCGAGTGAAATAATTTTTCAAGAAATAATAAATAATGAAAATTTTAAAAATGCTAAAAGTTATAATGTCATATATGGATTTTTAAAAATGAAGTGAAGACAGAAAAATTAATTTTATTTTTAAAGCTCAGGGGAAAAATTGTAGTTCTACCTAAAGTTATTGATAAAAGAAAATATGATTGTGATTGAAGATAAAAGCTGAATATTTTGTTAGTAGATTTGGAAATAAAGAACCAATCGGAGAAGAATATATTGGAAAAATTGATCTTATAATTACTCCTGGAGTTGCCTTTGATAGAAATAAAAAAATAGAGTTGGTTTCGGTAGAGGATATTATGATAGATTTTTTAAAACATACTGAATCATTGCAATAGCCTTTGAAGAACAAATTATTGAAGAAGGAATTGAAATTGATGAGTTTGATATGAAAGTTGATAATATAATAACAGAAAAAGGAGTTATATAATGACAGACGAAGAAATTTTGGAAATTGCTAAAATATTTATGATGTAGAAATAAAATCTTTGGAACTAAGAAAAATAATTTAACAGAAAAATTTTGTAAAAGCAGCAAGAACAATATTAGATTGCAAAGGAAAAGTTGTTTTTACAGGTATTGGTAAGACTGGAATCATTGCTCATAAACTATCTGCAACTTTTGCATCAACTGGAACAACTTCAATTTATATGAATTCTACAGAAGGTTTTGATGGAGATTTAGGGAATAATTAATCCAGAAGATATAGTTATTGCAATTTCAAATAGTGGAGAAAGTGATGAAATTTTATCTATTATGCCTGCAATAAAAATATCGGAGCACGTGTAATAGCTATGACCGGAAATTTAAATTCAAGACTTGACTAAAGCTGCAAACTTATCTTTGAATACTCATGTTGAAGAAGAAGGTTGCCCTCTAAATTTAGCACCTATGGCTTCAACAACTAATGCTCTTGTTATGGGAGATGCTCTTGCTGGTTGTTTGATGAAACTTAGAAATTTCTCTCCACAAAATTTTGCAATGTATCATCCTGGTGGAAGCTTAGGTAGAAAAATTATTGACTAAAGTTAGGTAATTTAATGAAATTTGGAAATGATTTAGCTCTTTGCAAGGTTGATACTAGTATGGAAGAAATTGTTATTTTGATGAGTGAAAAACTTGGAGTAGTCTGTATATATGAATGAAGCTAATGATATTCTTGAGGGAATTATTACTGAAGGAGATATCAGACGTGCTTTAAAAACACAAAGAAGAATTTTTTTAAATTGAAAGCAAAAAGATATTATGACAGTGAACTATACTAGAAGTTGATAAAAGATGAAATGGCAACTCAAGCTCTATCGATAATGGAAGATAGACCAACTCAAATAAATGTTCTTCCTGTTTTTGATGATAAAAATTTGTTGGAGTTATAAGAATACATGACTTGTTGAAAGTTAGATAGAAAGTTAGGAATTGAATGAAAGTAAATATTAATAATGTAATTGTATCTATAAATAAAGATCAAGACAGAGAAATTTATAAAGAACTTGCTAACAATGGAATAGCTAAAGAAAATATTTTTTAGATTTTAAAAATATTTAAAAATCGATTGATAGCAGAAATAAAAAGAGATATAAAATTTATTTATACTTTGGAAATCACTTTAAAAAGAAATCAATTTAGAAAAATTTAAAAATTATCTCTTGCACAAAGAAGATGAATATGAAAAAGAAGTTGCTCTTTATCCTAAAAAGAGAAATAGCAGTTGTGGGAACAATTCAGCTGGACTTTTGCTGCTGCTTTTCGTTTGGCAGAACTTGGATATATACCAGTAGTTTTTGAACGTGGTGAAGAAGTTGATAAGAGAAATGTTACAACGAATAATTTTATTAAGACTGGAATTTTTAAATCCAAACTCAAATATTCAATTCGGAGAAGGTGGAGCTGGAACTTATTCTGACGGTAAACTAAATACAAGAATTAGAAGTGAATATATAGAAAAAGTCTTCAAAGAACTTATAGCTTGTGGTGCTCAAGAAGAAATTTTTTTGGAATTATAAGCCTCATATAGGTACTGATGTTTTGAGAGTAGTTGTGAAAAATTTGAGAGAAAAATAAAAACTATGGGTGGTAGATTTTATTTTAATTCTTTTGTCGAAGATATAGAGATAAAAACAATGAAATTAAAAGCTCTGAAAAATTTTTAGAAGTGGATAGTCAAAAAGATATACTTATGAAGTAGATAAAGTTATTTTTGCTATCGGACATTCTTCAAGAGATACTTATAGAATGCTTCACAGCAAAAGGTGTCTTGATGGAAAATAAACCTTTTGCTATTGGAGTGAGAATTGAACATTTGAGAAAAGATATAGATGAAATGCAATATGGTTCTGCTCGTATCAAATCCGCTTTTAGAAGCTGCAACTTATAATATGAGCTACAATAATAAAAAGAAACTCGTGGAACTTTTTCGTTTTTGTATGTGTCCCGGAGGAGAAATTGTAAAATGCTTCTTCTGAAATCGGAGCTTCACTTGTTAATGGTATGAGCTATTCGACAAGAAATGGAAAATTTTCAAACTCTGCTATAGTAGTTGGTGTGAGTGAAAAAGATTATGGTTCTCAAATTTTTTCTGGAATGTATCTACAAGAAGAATTGGAAAAGAAAAATTTTTGAAATTGTTGGAAAAGTATGGAGCTATTTATCAAAATCTTTTTGGATTTTATGGGAAATAAAAACTAAATCTGAAATCGAAAGTAGTTATAAAATGGAATTACATTCCTATGATATAAATAATTTTTCCTGATTATATAAAAAGAAATTTAAGAGCTGCTTTTGAAAAATTGGAGTAAAAATAATTTATTCGTTTCAGATAGAGTAAATCTTATAGGACCAGAAACTAGAACATCTGCTCCTGTTAAAAATTTTTAAGAGATATTACTGGACAATCTTTATCTATTAAAGGGTTATATCCTATTGGAGAAGGAGCAGGTTATGCTGGTGGAATTATGTCAGCTGCTAGTTGATGGCAGATGAAAATTGTTGATTTAGCTTTTTAGTAAAATAAATTAATTAATGAAATGAGACTAAAAATTTAACTAGTCTCATTTTTATTTTAAAAATAAAATTTAATTTGAATATTAAAAATAAAAATTGTTGACTAAAAATAGTATAAATTTATATAATTGTAGAGAATAATACGAGGTGAAAAATGAAAAATAATTTAATGATTGTTGGAACTTCATCAGGAGCTGGGAAAAGTTTATTTGTTACGGCTCTATGTAGAATTTTTTTATAAAGATAAATATAAAGTTTCGCCATTTTAAATCACAAAATATGGCGTTAAATTCTATATATAACAAAAGATGGAAAAAGAAATGGGAGAGCATCAAGTTGTTCAAGCAGAAGCTGCTGGACTGAGATCCTGATGTAAATATGAATCCTATTCTTTTGAAGCCATCAACGATGAATAAAATTCAAATTATTGTTTGTGGAAAATCTATAGGAATATGTCGGGGTTGAATATAATAAATTTAAAAAGAATTTAAAACCTACTTTGGCTGAATGCTATTCAAAAATTGCAAATCAAAATGATATTGTGATAATTGAGGGAGCTGGTAGCCCTGCTGAAATAAATATTAAGGAAGAAGATATTTCGAATTTTGGTATGGCAAGAATTGCTGATGCCCTGTTATTTTAGTTGCGGATATTGATAGAGGCGGAGTGTTTTGCTTCAATCTATGGGACAATTATGCTCTTGAATGAAGAAGATAGAAAAAGAGTTAAAGGGAATAGTTATCAATAAATTTAGAGGCAATGCCAGAAGTTTTAAAATCTGGTTTTGAAATTATCGAAAAACTTAACTGGTGTTCCAACTTTGGGAGTTATCCCTTATGCAAATATTGATATTGAAGATGAGGATAGCTTGTCGGAAAAAATATAAAAAGTTTTAAATTGAATAAAAATTCGAATAAAATAAAAATTTCTGTTATAAAAATTAAAATCATATTTCAAATGTTACAGATATTGATGCCCTGTCTATTCACGATGATGTTGAAATTCAATTTGTAACAGAAAAGAAGTCAAATAGGTAATGAGAGATATGATAGTTATACCCGGTTCTAAAAACACCATTGATGATTTAAAATGGTTAAAAAGAAAGTGGTATAGCAGAGGAAATTATAAAGAGAGCGAGAACAGAGACAATAATTTTTGGAATCTGTGGTGGCTTTCAAATTTTAGGAAATAAGGTTAAAGATCCCTCATCATATTGAGGAGATATTGAGGAATTAAAATGGTCTTGGACTTTTAGATTTAGAAACTATTATGGAGCAGGAAAAACTTTTGATACAATATCAAGGAAATTAATTACTGATAATGGAATGCTTAAATCTTTGAATAATTTAGATATAAAAGGTTATGAAATTCATCAAGGAGTAACTCTTGGTAAATGAGAAAAATCTGACTGCGGATGATAGAACAATTTTTAGTTAATAGAAATAATATTATTGCAACTTATTTACATGGAATTTTTTGATAACAAAAGAATTTTACAGATACTCTTTTAAATGAAATTAGAAGAAAGAAAAGGTTTGAATGAGATTAATAATAATATTTCTTATGAAGAGTATAAGTTAAAAAGAATTTGATAAATTAGAAAAATTAGTTAGAGAATCTGTTGATATAGATGAAATATATAAAAATCATAGGTTTAAAAATAAATAAAAATTTTAGGAGTTAGTAAAAATGAGTACAAGTTTTTATGTAAAGAACAAGATTTAGGTTATGAGAAAGTTTTAAATGTTGAAGAGTACATTAACTATTTTGGCTAAAGAGCTTAATGTCTATAACGTTCTTGATATTGATATTAATGATTTACTATTATCACCCTATTTCTAATTATGAATGTCTTTTAATAGGAGAAGATAATGTAAGTGGAAGAGGTTTTGAATTATCTTATGATAATAAAAAAATAAGATTATGCTGTAAGGATTTTTACACCATATCTACAAGGGAAGATTGGCTTTTAGCTTTTAGAATATATAAAAGCATTTGGCTAAAAATTTGGTTCAGAAATTGTAAATGAAAGTGAAGAAATATATACAGCTGATAATATTGATAAATTTGACTATACAAGTGATATACTTTATGGAATAGAAGTAATTACATCAAATATAAAAAGATGAAGATAAAAAAGTATCAAGCATTTATGGTATAAATAGAGTTGTTTCTTTTTAATCAAAAATGATAGATAAAATCAATAACTCAGATAGTCCTATTGATACTTTTTCAAATATAGTAAAAGAAATTCAATATTTAGATGCCTATTCAGCAAATCAACAATTTTATCAAAAATAATGAAGATCATAGAATTATAGGAGCTTATACTCTTACAGAAAATCTTAGAACTATTCTTCCTTATAAACCTAGTGTTGAATATGAAAATTCAAATATAGTAAAAATGAAGAAGTTTCTTTTTGGAATATTGTCTTGGTATTTATTGATGGAGATGAAAATGATGAAAAATAGTTATCAAGTTGCAGGAGAAATAGACTATAATGATTTTATAAAAATTACCAATAAATAAATATAAATTTATAGATGCTTCATATATTATGGTTGAACCATTAAGTAAAGAAGAAATTTTAGAATTAGTAAAATAGTTTTTGATGGAGAATAAAAATGTTTAGTTATTTTGTAGTAAAATTTGGATTAGCTATATATTATAGATTTGATATTAGGATCCAAGGTGGTTGTATCATCCTGTTATTATAATAGGGAAGTTAATAAAGTTTTTAGAAAAATTTTTATATAAAGGCTAAAAATAAAAATACTTTCAGGAGCTATTTTAAATATTTTAACTTTAAGTACAACTTTTATAGTCTCTTTTTACTTCTAGCAAGAGCAGGTTATGTTATAGAAATATTTTTTTCTCTATACAATATTTGCAACTAAAAGTTTAGCAGATGAAGGAGTTTACAATATATTAAAAATCAGGGGATATTGAAAAGGCTAAAAAGAATTATCATATCTTGTCAGCAGAGATACAAATACTCTATCACTTGATAAAAATTATTATGAGTGTAGTTGGAAACAATAGCAGAAAATACAGTCGATGGTTTTTGCTTCTCCCTGCATTTTTATGCTTTTTATCGGAAGCTTTTTCAATTTCAATATTTGAAAAGATGTTTCTCTTGCCTTTACCTTTTTGCTATGACATATAAGGCAATAAATACTTTAGATTCGATGGTTGGATATAAAATGAAAGAAAATATAGATTTTGGAAAAGTATCAGCTAGAGTTGATGATGTTGCAAACTTTATTCCTGCAAGATTGACAGGATTGATTTTTAGTTCCACTATCTAGCTTGTTGTTAGGTTACGATTTTAAAAACGCTTTGAAAAATATTTTTTAGGGATAGAAATAGACATCCAAGTCCAAACTCAGGTCAGAGTGAATCAGCTCATGCAGGTGCTTTAGGAATACAGTTTGGAGGAAAAAAATTTCATATTTGGAAAAAGAATATGAAAAACCAAAAATGGGAGATAAGAAAAAGATTTTGATTATGAAGATATAAAGAAAGCTGTGAAAATTTTTGTATGTTACAAGTTTGTTGGCAACAATAGTTTTTATAGGAATATCTTATTATATAAAATAGTTTGGAGTTATTATGAAAGATTTACACGGAGGAAATATTTATAGATTTGAAAGAGAGGGTAAGGAGGTTTTAGATTTTAGTTCTAATATTAACCCTTTAGGTGTTCCACAAAAAATTTATAGATATAGCAAAAGAAAATTTTGATAAATTAATTAACTATCCTGATCCTTATTATATTGAGTTAAGAGAAAAGATAGGTGAGCATAATTCAGTAACAAAAAGAAAAATATAATTGTTGGGAACGGTGCAACAGAAATTTTATTTCTTTATATGAGAGCTGTTAAAACCTAAAAAGTTTTTACATCTTGCACCTTGTTTTGTCGAATATGAAAGAGCGTTGAAGAGTGTTGGAGCTCAGATTGAATATTTTGAGTTGAAAGAAAAGAATAATTTCTATCCTGATATTCAAACCTTAGAAAAAGAAATTGAGGAGCAAATATTACGATTTATTTTTGTTCTGTAATCCGAATAATCCAACTGGGCAATTAATAAAAATTTGATGATGTTAAAGATTTAGCTGCATTTGTAAAAAAAGCAGGATATGAAAATTTTTTTATAGATGAGGCTTTATTGAATTTGTTGAGAATTGGAAAGAAAAACGGTAGTCTTATTGAAAAATAAAGATATATTTATTATGAGGGGCGTTCACAAAGTTTTTGCAATACCAGGCTTAAGACTTGGTTATGGTATTAGTTTTGATGAAGAACTTATGAATAAATTACAAGCTGAAAAAGAGCCTTGGTCAGTAAATACTTTTTGCTAATCTTGCAGGGACTTGTTATGCTTTGATGATAAAGATTATATTAAAAAGTCTGAGAAATGGGTGTAGAAGATTTTTATATAAGGAATTAAGTAAAATAAAAATTTGAAAAGTGTATAAGAGTGAATGTAATTTTTTACTCATAAAACTTTTTGACAACAACTTCACAAGAAATCCAAACTAAGCTCTTAGATATTTTAGTGAGAGATGCTTCAAATTTTTCAATTTTTAGATGAGAGTTATATAAGGGTGGCTGTGGAAAGATAGGGAAGAAAAATTTAAAAATTAATAGAAAGTTTAGGGTGATTTTTAATGAAAGACGAGTGTATGTTTGCAGGTGTTGGGAGTAGTGGAATAGGAAAACGACTATTTCTATGGCATTGATGTCTGCATTTAATAATGTTTCTCCGTTTAAAGCTCGACCCGATTATATTGATCCAGGTTTTCACGAATTTATAACGGGAAATAAAAGAGTTACAATTTAGATATGTTTATGATGGGAGAGCAGGGGGTTAGATATAGCTTTTTGAAACATCACAAAAATATATCAATTATTGAGGAGTTATGGGCTTATATGATGGTATAGACAATACTCTTGATAATAATAGTTCGGGCACATTTGGCAAGATTTTTAGGAGTACCTGTGATTTTAATTTTAGATGGCGTTGGAAAAAGTACGAGTATTGCTGCTCAAGTTTTAGGGTATAAAATGCTCGATTCAAGAGTTAATATTGCAGGAGTTATTATAAATAAAGTTACAAGTGCAAAGACCTATGAAATTTTTCAAGAGGAAGCAATAGAAAAATATACAGGGTGTTAAATGTTTAGGATTTGTTACTAAAAATGATGGACTTAATATTTCAAGTAGACATTTAGGTTTATTGCAGGCAAATGAAGTTTCTGATTTAAAAGAGAAACTAAATATTTTTAAAAATGCTGTGATTGAAAAATATTGATTTGAAAGAAATTGAGAGAATTGCTGAAGAACAAAAAATCGTACTGTAGATTTTGATCAAAATGATATTGACTATCCTTTGGCTTTGTCTTATTTGAAAGATAAGTATGAGGGGAAAACTATGGCAATAGCTTGTGATGGAGCATTTTCATTTTACTATAATGACAATATAGAATTTTTTTAGAATATATGGGCTTTTCAGATTAAATATTTTTCGCCGATAACGGATGAAAAATACCTGACTGTGATATGTTGTATTTGGTGGAGGTTATCCAGAAAATTTTGCTGAAGCCTTATCAAATAATAAAAGTATAATAGAATCTATCAAAGAGCATTTTGAAAGCAATAAAAATATTTATGCAGAATGTGGAGGCTTTTTAGTATTTGAGTAAAGCTATTGAGCAGTTGATGGTAAAGCTGATGAGATGTGTGGGCTTGTACCTTGTTCTGTGGGAATGACAAACAGGCTTGACATATCAAGATTCGGATATATTTCAATCAATGATAAGTCAGGAGAAAATATTTTTAGCTAAGGGACATGAGTTCCATTATTCGAAGTTAAAAACTGTGGAAGAAGATATTAGAAAATTTAAGGCTTTTAAAAAGGATGGTAGAAATTGGGACTGTATTTTTAATGATAAAAATTATTTGCAGGTTATCCACATATTCACTTTCTTGGTAGCAATAAATTTATAGAAGAAATATTTCACATTTAAAAATAAAAAGGTATTTAGGAGGAAAAATGAGTAATTACATAAAAGTACCAGGAGATATTGAAAAAGAGAAGTTTTGAAATTATTGAGGAAGAATTGGGAGATAAGGCAAAAGAAATTTACCGAAAGTGAAATGTGGGTTGTAAAAAGAATTATTCATCACTTCAGCAGACTTTGAATATGCAGATTTAATTGAGTTTCAAAACGATGCAATTCAAAATGGAATTAAGGCTTTAGAAAAAGTGTAAAATTTATTGTCAGACACAAATATGATAGTAAATGGTTTTGAGTAAACCAGCATTAACAAAAATATAATTGTTTGGCTTATTGCTTAGTTTCTGATAAAGAAGTTATTGAAGAAGCTAAGGCTGAAGGATTAACAAGATCAATAGTTGGTATGAGAAAGGCTGGAAAAGATCCCTGAAACTAAAAATATTTATTTTAGGGAATGCACCTACTGCTTTATATCAATTAAAAGAAATGATTGAAAGAGGAGAAATTGAAAACCATCTCTAGTTATTGGAGTTCCAGTTGGATTTGTCGGAGCTGCTGAATCTAAAGAAGCCTTTTAAGGAATTAGGATTACCATATATCACAATAAAATGGTAGAAAAGGTGGAAGTACTATAGGGGTTGCAATTTTAGATGCAATCATTTATCAAATTTATAAAAGAGAAGGTTTTTATGCGTAAACTCCTATAAAATTAAAGGAGGAAAAATGAAAATAATTAGTAAATTTAAAGATTTTTATGATTACAAAGTTGCAAAATATGGAATGGATGAGAAATTAGTTTTACACTAGAAAAACTTATTGTGAATATTTTCAAGTTTTGATTGGATACATAGTAATATAAATATAGATTATAGAATATCAGAAGATGATTTTAATAAAAATTTAAAAGATGATACTAAAACCTATAGATGATATTCACAAAAATACTTTTTTATTGGAGAAAAATTAATACATCTATTTTTACTGAAAATGGTGTATATACTCATTTTTGATATAAAAATGAAATGATTTGAGAAAGTTGAATGACTTTCAATACAAAAAGAAATTACTTTTTAAAGATGGGAAGAAGTTTAATATCTTCAGTAAATTTGGAAGTGATTGGGACAATTTATTATCTTTTAATCGAAAAATTAATCACTTAGTGACATAGATAAAGATGATATTATTTTTAAATGAACCTATGCTTTTAATAGAACTTATTGGTAAATCTAAAAGTAGTAGATATCTTTTATATTTATAAATTTACTTACAACCCTGTTTTTATCAAAAATTAGGAGTATATATTGATGAAGATTTTATCTGGCAAAAGTCTAGTTGAATTTTTATCTAATAAAGAGAAGTGAAAAAGAAATTTCCGAAGTTTCTAATGAAAATAAAATACTTAGTAAAGGTTTTGATTTAAAAGACTTCATTTAGACCTAATATGAAAAAGAAACATAAGGGGGATATATGAAGATAATTAGTAAATTTAAAGATTTTTATGATTATAAAGTTGCAAAATATGGAATGGATGAGAAAATTAGTTTATACTAGAAAAACTTATTGTGAATACTGAAAGTCTTTGTTATAGATGTTTATACAGCTTCAGATGATAGAATTTCAGAAGAAAATTTTAATAAAAATTTAAAAAGAGAACTTTGAATATTTTAAAGGAATTAATTTTCATAAAATACTTATTCTTGGAGAGAAATTAATACATTTATTTTTCACTGAAAATGGTGTATATACTTATTTTGATGCAAAGAAACTTGATGTTTTCAAAAAGGAACATATCAAAGTTACTATTCAAAAGAAATTACTTTTAATGATGGAAGAAATTTTGAGATTACCACAGATTTTTGATATGATGGGATAAACTATTTTTCTTATGATAGAAAAATTGTTTTTCTTCTATGAGAATAGATAAAAGTGATATTATTTTTAATGAACCTATGATTTTAATTGAATATTTTTGGTAAGTCTTATAATAAAAATTTAAAATATCACTGTCCTCTGTATAAATTTACTTACAACCCAAATTTATCTCAAATGGGAGTATATATTGATGAAGATTTTATCTGGCAAAGTCTAGTTGAGTTTTTATCTAATAAAGAGAAGTGAAAAGAAATTTCCTGAAGTTTCTAATGAAAATAAAATACTTAGTAAAGGTTTTTGATTTAAAGACTTCATTTAGACCTAATATAAAAAGAAAAATAATAGAGAGATTAAAATGGAAGAAAAAGAACTAAAATGGTTATATCAACGGGAAACGTGCAACAGCAGCTGTTAAAGTTGCACTGGAAGCTTTAGTCTATGGGACAAGACCAAGTGAAGTGAATGTTGTTACCTTGAATTATCAAAATTTGAAAATACCTAGTACAAAAATTGAGAGTAAGAGAAAAATTTTGCAGTTGTGCCATACAAAAATATGCTGGAGATGACCCTGATGTTACAAATGGAATTAGTATTTATAGCTAAAGTCCAACTTGCAGAAAGAATTACCTCAAATTGAAAAGAGCTCATTACTATGATAATTACTTGATAGTTGGTGGTAGAGGGTGTTGGACTTGTTACAAAAAGGTTTGCAAATGGGTATAGGAAAAATCTGCTATTAACCCTGGATCCCTCAAAAATGATAACAGCAGTGGTCAATGAAATTTTAGAGGGCATTGATGAAAAAGCTGTTATCACGATTTATATCCCAGAGGGCAGAGCCAAAGCTATAAAAACATATAACCCTAAGATGGGAGTTTTAGGTGGAATTTCTGTTTTGGGTACAACTGGAATAGTAAAAGCAATGAGTGAAGAGGCTTTGAAAAATCAATGTATGCTGAAATGAAAGTAATGAGAGAAGATAAAGATAGAGATTGGGTAATCTTTTGCTTTTTGGAAATTATGGAGAGAGGCATTGTATTAAGCTTGGGCTTGATGTAGATCGATGATAATTATAAGTAACTTTGTTGGCTTTATGGTTGAGTCGGCAGTTAAATTAGGTTTCATTATTATGATGGGACATATTGCTAAGGCAATTAAGGTTGCTGGTGGAACTTTTTAATACTCATAGTCGTGTGGCTGATGGTCGTATGGAAACGATGGCTATGTGTGCTTTTTCTTGTTGATGCAAAAACCTGAGGTTATTAGAAAAATTTTATTTTCAAATACGATTGAAGAAGCCATTGAGTATATTGAGAATGAGAAATTTATCATTTGATTGCAAAATAGGGTTGCTTTTAAAATGCAAGAATATGCAAGAGCTGATATTGAAGTGTCAGCTGCAATCTTTTAAAGGAGAAACTATGGGAGAAAGTGATAATTATTTGAAGATGGTTCAAGAATGTGGGGCTGAAAAATAAAAAGAGTGATGTGATAATTGCTAAAAATGAGATACAACTATTTATTAGAGTTAGAAGAAAAATAAAGCGAATAAAAATGATTAATATTGTGGGTTTAGGCCTGGAAATATAAAAATATATGTCCTTACTTGGGATTGAATGTATAAAGGAAGCTGAAATAATTGTTGCAGCTACTAAGGCAATTATCAGATTTAGGCTCTGTTATCTCAGATAAAACAAGAAAATATATCTTAGGGAAATTGGGAGAACTGATTACATATTTAAAAGAGAATTTAGATAAGAAAATCACAATAATTGTTTCAGGGACACAGGGTACCAGCAGTTTAGTTCCATATTTATCATTTATCTAAAAGATATTCTCAAATATTGTGCCTCGTATATCATCGTATCAATATTTATCTCGAGACTTGGAGAAAATTGGCAAAATTTTAGATTGATAGTAAGATGAAAGAGACTTTGATTATGTGAAGAATATAAAGGCTAATGATATAGATGGGCTTGTTCTCTGACTGATGATATTCAGAACCCCTTATGAGGTAGCATTGTACGAAGATGGACATAGAGAATTGACAATTATTATTGGAGAAAATTTATCTTACGACAACGAGAGAATTACAATAACAAATATTGTTGATTATGAAAAATTAAATAGAAAAATTTTGATATGAATGTATTAGTGATAAAGAAAGGAAAAATAATTTATTATGCACATATATGATAAAGAATTTACTCAAACTGAATTACCTATGACAAAGCAAGAAATTAGAGCTGTGTCTATTGCAAAAATTGATGTTGAAGCCTGATTCAGTTTTAATTGATGTTGGAGCGGGACAGGTACTATAGGGATTGAGGCTGCAACTTATATGCCACAGGGAAAGTTTATGTCTATCGAGAAAAGAAGAAAAAGGGTTGCAGACTATAAGAGATAATGCTGCTAAACTTGAGCTTACTAATTTTGAATTAATCTACGGAAAAAGCTCCTGAGTTCAATTCCAAATATTCCTTACGACAAGAATGTTTATTGGTGGCTCAACTGGTGGACTTGAAGAGATAGTTAATCACTATGACTTATGGAACTGATAGAGCTATACTTGTTATTAATTGTATAACTTTGGAAACCTCAATCGGCAGCTTTAGAGATTTTTAAAGGCAAAAGGTTTTAAAGATATTGAGGTTATAACTGTTACTGTTGGAAGAGCTAAAAGAGTTGGAATCTTATACTATGATGTTTGGAGAAAAATCCAATTTGTATTATTAAGGTTGTGGAAAAAGAAATTCTAATTAAAATCTTATAGATTTTTCTAAATTTATATTTTATTTTTGGAATATAGTCCTAAAAATATAAAAATTAAAAAGTTTTAGGAATATATTCCTTAAAAATATAAAAATAAAAGTTTTGGGATTATATTTCTTAAAAATTTGATTTTTTAATAAAAAGATTATAGAATTTTAGAAAAAGAAATGAGGTGTTAATATGATAAGAATAGATAGAAAAGAATATTTAAATTTTTAATTGAATCAAAAGATAAACAGATAATAAAGGTAGTATCTGGAGTAAGAAGATGTGGAAAAATCTACTCTTTTTGAAATATATAAAGATTATTTATTAAAAATGGAGTTGAGAAAAAGCAAATAATATCTATCAATTTTGAAGATATGGATTATGAAGAGTTAACTGATTATAAAAAACTCTATGAATTTATAAATTCTAAAATGCTTGAGGATATTATATTTTCTTAGATGAAATTCAAATATGTAGATAAATTTGAAAAAGTTGTAGATAGTCTTTTTATATAACGTAGATTTATATATAACAGGTTCCAATGCTTATTTTATGTCAAGTGAACTCGCAACCTTTTTAAGTGGTCGTTATATAGAATTAAAATGCTTCCTTTATCTTTTTAAAGAATACTATCAAGCTAGACTAGAATATGAAAATTTAGATAGAAAATAAGATATTAAAAAGCTCTGATGCAATATTATAATGAATATATAGTAAATAGTTCTTTTTCCTTATACTTTACAATTAAACAATACTAAAAAATATATATGAATATTTAGATGGAATATATAACTCTGTTCTTTTAAAAAGATATAGTAGCAAGATTAAAAATTTCTGATGTTATGAGACTTGAAAGTGTTGTTAAATATATATTTGATAATATTGGTAACTTAACTTCAATATCAAAGATTGCAAAATACTTTTTAACTTCAATGGGAAGAAAAACTGATACAAAAACTATAGAAAAGTATATAAAAGGACGTTGATGGACTACTTATATATGAAGTTAGTAGATATCAATACAAAAGGTAAAAAATTTTTATCAACATTATCAAAAATACTATGTTTCAGACTTAGGGCTTAGACAAAATGATTTTTAGGTAATAGAAACATAGATATGGGGCATATCCTTGAAAATATAATTTATCTTGAATTACTTAGAAGAAAAAGCTAATGTTTATGTTGGACAGTTTGATAAAAAATGAAATTGATTTTGTTATTATTAATTCAAATGAGTTGAGATATTATCAAGTTGCTTTAACTGTTTTAGATGAGAATACTTTAAAAAAGAGTTACTACTTTTAAAAAATATAAAAGATAATTACCCTAAATACTTGATAACATTAGATGATGTACTACCAAACACTGATTATGAAGGAATAAAAAGTAATTAATGCTTTGGAATGGTTGTTGGGAGAATAGAAAAAGAAGTAGAAAAAGCTATGTGTTCTTTATTTAGCATAAAAAGTAGTTCCAAAAGATATAATTTATTTTGATAAGAAATTAGATTTATAAATAATAAATTATTTTAAGAGAGAGAAAAATGACTAATAAATTTTATATGGCATAGGTGTTGGAGTTGGGGATCCAGAAGAGATAACTATAAAAGCTATAAACACCTTTGGAAAAATTAGATGTAGTAATATTACCAGAGGCAAAAAGATGACGGTAGTGTTGCTTATGAAATTGCAAAACAATATATGAAGGAAAATGTAGAGAAAGTTTTTGCTGAATTTCCTATGCTTAAATCTCTAGAGGATAGAGAAAATGCAAGAGAAAAGAAAATGCAAAAATAGTTCAAAAATTTTTAGATGAAGGGAAAAATGTTGGTTTCTTAACTATTGGAGACACTATGACATACAGTACTTATGTATATATTTTAGAGCATCTTCCTGAAAAATATTTAGTTGAAACAGTTCCAGGAGTCTCATCATTTGTTGATATGGCATCAAGATTTAATTTTTCCACTTATGATGGGAGATGAAACTTTAAAAAGTTGTATCACTTAATAAGAAAAACTAATATTGAATTTGAATTAGAAAATAATGACAACATAGTTTTTATGAAAGTTAGTAGAAATTTTTGAAAATTTAAAACAAGCACTTATAAAAAACAGGAAATATAGATAAAATTATTATGGTTTTCAAATTGTGGAAAAAGAAAGTCAAAAAGTTTATTATGACATAAAAGATTTAACAGAAGATGATATTCCATATTTTACAACTCTAATTGTAAAAAGGTGGATTTGAAAAATGGAGAAAAATTTAATATATGAGGAGATATTTTTGTTATGAAAAACTATTAGCTATCTTATTTTTAATTATTGCAGTTCAAGGTATTGCTGAAACAGTAGTAAAGGGAACTTATGAAACTAAAGAAAAAGATATGTTGAGTTAACTCAAACATTAGAGAAAGAAATATTCTTAAATTATACTCTACCAGATAATAAAAAGGAAATTGTAACTTACAAAGGAAAAAGATTTTTGATATTTTAGTAAAATAAAAATGATTTACTTGAACTTTTATAATAGACGTAGGGTAGATAAAATTGATGATATAAAAAAGTAAAATATCATATAAAGATGAAAAATTTGAATATTTTTAGAATTATTTTTTTCTGAGTTAATAGAAAACAACAAAGCTGTTGTCTATGACATGAAAAAGAAATAAATTATCTTATAAAAAGTGAAATATGATAATGCAATTTTTTTATGATAATGGAGGAGGTTCACTTTACAACGGATATAATTTTTATGCTGATAAAGAATGGACAGAGTTAGCCTTACAATCTGATGTAATAACTAGATTTGGAGTTGAAATACATTCTAGTATAGGGAGATAATCCATATAATAGAGAATTAAGTCCAGAAGCAAAGAGAAAATTTTGGAAATAATGAAGGTTTTGAATCAAAGAAAAGAATTATATGAAAAAGCTATGCAAACACCAGATGTGACTCAAAGTTTTAGTTATTAAAATTAATTTTATAAAATAATGAAGAAAGGATTTTTAAAAATGGAAAAATATAAAGAAAAAGTTTATTTTATAGGAGCAGGGACCAGGAGATCCTGAGCTAATTACAATAAAAGGTCAAAGAATTGTAAAAGAGGCAGATGTAATAATTTATGCTGGTTCACTTGTACCAAAAAGAAGTTAGTAGATTGTCATAAGGACGGAGCAGAAATTTATAATTCGGCTTCAATGTCTTTTAGACGAAGTTATAGATGTTACTGTAAAAGCAATTAAAGCAGGTAAAAAGTTGCAAGAGTTCACACTGGAGATCCTGCAATTTATGGTGCTCATAGAGAACAAATGGATTTGTTAGATAAACACGGAATTGAATATGAAGTTATACCAGGAGTAAGCTCGTTTTTGGCATCGGCCGCAGCAATAAAAAGAATTTACTTTTGCCAAATATTTCTCAAACTGTTATTTGTACAAGAATGGAAGGAAGAACTCCCTGTTCCTGAAAAGGAAAGTTTGGAAAAGCCTTTGCAAAACATAGAGCTTCAATGGCAATATTTTTGTCAGTTCAAATGATAGATAAGGTTGTGGAAACTTTTAGCAACATCGTATCCAATGACAACACCTGTTGCAGTAGTACAAAGAGCAACTCTAGCGGATCAAAAATTGTTTTGGGGACTCTTGAAACTATAGAGCAAAAAGTTAAAGAAGCTGGAATTAATAAAACTGCTCAAATATTAGTTGGAGATTTTTAGGTAATGAGTATGAAAAATCAAAAATTGTATGACAAACATTTTTACCTGATGAATATAGAGTTGGGGTAGAGAAATAATTTTATGTCGCATTTATGGATGATATATGAGATAAGAGAAAGGATTATAACGATGAAATTAGCTTTTTGGACAGTAACAAAGGGTGCTGGAAATATCGCAAAAAGAATATTCTTTTGAATTAAAAATATTTACAAGATGAAATTGATGTCTACACTTTTATATTCTGTTGAAGATACAATTCAAATTGAAGATTTTACATCAGAATTGACACAAAAATTCACTGACTATGATGGACATATTTTTATAATGGCAAGCGGAATAGTAATAAGAAAAATTGCTCATCTTATTGGAACAAAAGATAAAAGATCCAGTTTTATTGATTGATGAGGGGAAACATTTTTGTAGTATCGTTGATGTCAGGACATCTTGGTGGTGCAAAATGAATTGACTCATTCAGTAGCAGATATTTTAAAAACTTGTTCCAGTTATATCAACAAGTTCTGATGTAACAGGAAAAATTGCAGTTGATATGATTTCTCAAAAATTAAATGCAGAACTTGAAGATTTAAAAATCAGCAAAAGATGTTACAGCTCTTATCGTGAATGGGCAAAAAGGTAAATATTTTATTGCCAAAAGAATGTAAAAAGTTGATGATAAAATATCGGCTGATGGCTTTATTTTTAGTTTCAAATATATATTGAATACACTAGAATATATCCAAAAAAATTTAATTATAGGTGTTGGCTGCAAAAAGATACTCCAACAGAACAAGTTTTTAAAATGCAATAGAAGATTGTTTGAATAAACATAATTTAGATATTAAATCGGTTAGAAAAATGGCAACTGTTGATGTGAAGGAAAATGAAATCGGAATAATTGACAGTGCAAAAATTTTTAGGACTAGATTTACAAATAATTTCAAGAGAAGAAATTAAAAATACAAGATCAATTTGAAGGTTCTGATTTTGTAGAAAAACTATGAGTTAGAGCTGTGTCTGAGCCTGTGGCATTACTTAGCTTCATCAGGCAAGGGACAATTTTTAGAAATGAAAGCAACATACAATGGAATTATGATTTCAATATATGAAGAAAGGATAGAATTAGAATGAATGGAAAAATTTATGTAGTAGGAATAGAGCCAGGAAATATGCAAGATATTAGTATAAGAGCATATAATGTTTTTAAAAAAATATTGATGCAATAGCAGGATATACAACTTATGTTGATCTTGTATAAAGATGAATTTCCTGATAAAGAATATTTTTACATCTGGAATGAAAAGAGAAATTCAAAGATGTGAAGAAGTTTTTAGAAAATTTGCTAAGACAGGAAAAAATATTGCTCTTATCAGCAGTGGAGATGCTGGAATTTATGGTATGGCAGGAATTATGCTTGAAGTAGCTGCTGGAAGTGGAATTGAAGTTGAGGTTGTTCCAGGAATTACATCAACAATAGCAGGAGCAGCTCTAGTTGAGCACCACTTATGCACGACCAGCTAGTAATCAGCTTGAGTGATTTGTTGACTGACTGGGATGTTATTAAAAAGAGAATTGATTGTGCAAGTCAAGGAGATTTTGCTATTTCTTTTATATAACCCAAAAGAGTAAAGGAAAGAACTGAGCAAAATAGTTGAAGCGAGAGAAATTATGTTGAAACATAAAGCTCCATCAACACCTGTTGCCCTTTTTAAGACATATTGGAAGAGAAGAAGAAAATTACACTTTGACAACATTGGAAGATTTTTAAATCACGATATAGATATGTTTACTATTGTTTTTGGTTGGAAATTCAAATACTTATCTTAAAGATGGAAAAATGATAACACCAAGAGGATATGATCTAATTGGAAGAAATAGAAAGGAAATATTATGATCTGGGGTAATTGGTGGTACAAAAGATCTGAGAGATTTTTGGAAAAATATGTAGAATATAGTAACGATATAATAGTTTCAACTGCAACAGAGTATGGAGCAAAATTAATTGAAAATTTACCTGTTAAAACATCATCATCTAAAAATGGATAAGGCTGCAATGCTTGAGTTTGTTGATAAGAATGATATAACAAGAGTGGTCGACACAAGTCATCCCTATGCTTTTTGAAGTATCAAAAACGCTATGGAAGTTGCTGATGAAAAAGGAATAGAATATTTTTAGATTTGAAAGAGAAACTTTGGATATTTTTACCTAAAAAAACATTCTCATTTTTGAAACTATTGAAGAATTGATAAAACATATTGAGAATTTAGAAGGAATATTTTTAGTTACTTTAGGAAGTAATAATGTTCCTCATTTTAAAGATTTAAAAATTTATCAAATATTTATTTTAGAATTTTACCTAAGTGGGATATGGTAAAAAGATGTGAAGATAATAAATTCTTCCAAAAATATCATTGCAATGCAAACACATTCTCTGAAAAATATGAATATTGCTATGATGGAACAATTAAATATTAAGTACCCTGCTAACAAAAAGCTGGAGATACTGGTGGAGAAAGGGGAAAAGTTTCTGCTTGTGATAAGTGTGATGTTGAAATAATTTATCTTGATAAAAAGAAAATGACTTATAGAAATTGTTACACAAATATTGATGAGTTAATTGAAAGATTAAAAATTGAAAAGTTATTATAATTTAAATAATATGGAGCTATTAACTAGCTCCATTTTTTGTGTTAAGTCTCACTTAAAAATAAAAATTTTTAAAATATCTTAACATAACACGTTAAAATATAAAAATAATCAAATTTATTAATGGAAATTTCAATATAAAAGCTTGCATTTGTAAAAATAGTGTTAATATGTACTTAATTATTTTAAAAATTAATTTAACCAAGTGAGGAGTGATTTTAATGAGTTTTTTAGGTCAAGTTAGAAAAAGGCTCTACAAGCAAACAGAAGAATAGTTTTACCAGAATCAAGTGATGAAAGAGTAATAAGAGCTGCTGCTGAAATCTTTAAAAAGAAGGTTTAGCAAAAGTTATTCTTGTAGGTAATCAAGAAACAATAATGGACAGTGCAAAAAGCTTATGAAGTTTCATTGAGTGGAGTAAAAATTGTTGATCCATATAATTTCGAAAGACTAGATGATTACGTTAATAAATTAGTAGAGTTAAGATCTCAAAAAGGAAATGACACGTGAAGAAGCAAAAGAAAATATTACAAAATGATTCAAACTTCTTCGGAGCAATGCTTATAAAAATGGGAGATGCTGATGGAATGGTATCTGGTTCTGCATCACCAACTGCAAAATGTTTTAAGAGCCGGAATACAAGTAATTGGAACTCAACCAGGAGTAAAAACAGTTTCATCTGTATTCATATAATGGAATTAACACAATTTAAAAGATTTGTTTGAAGTATTTTTAGTATTTGGAGACTGTTCAGTTATTCCGTTCCCAACATCAGAACAATTAGCTGACATCGCTACATCAGCTGCAGAAACAGCAACTAAAAATAGCTGGAATAAATCCAAGAGTTGCTTTGATGACATTCTCAACAAAAGGTTCTGCAAAACACGAATGTGTTGATAGAGTAAAAGAAGCAGGGAAGTATTTTAAGAGAAAGAAAAGTTCAATTCAGATTTGATGACGAATTACAAGCAGATGCTGCCCTAGTTAAATCAGTTGGAGAAATAAAAGCTCCTTTATCTGACGTTTCAGGAAATGCAAACGTATTAATATTCCCTACTTTTATCAGCTGGTAACATAGGATATAAATTAGTACAAAGACTTGCAGGAGCTAACGCTTATAATCAATTATCCAAGGATTGGCTGCACCAGTAAAATGACTTATCAAGAGGATGTTCTGTTGAAGATATCGAGTATTAACTGCAATAACTTCTGCTCAAGATGTACAGATTGTTAGTAAGAAATTATTTATAAAAATAAGAAACAGAGTTATATAAACAAAAAAAGTGATTTAGATAAAAATTATAGACGGAGGATAAATGAAAGTATTAGTAATTAACTGTGAAGTTCTTCACTGAAATATCAATTAATCAATCCAGAAACTGAAGAAGTTTTTGCAAAAAGGACTTTGTGAAAGAATTGGAATTGATGGTTCAAAAAAATGGAATATGAAGTACCTTCAAAAGATTTTGAAAAGAAATTAGAAGTTCAGTGCCTTCTGCACAAAGAAGCATTAGAATTAGTAATTTCTCATTTAACAGATAAAGAAATTGGAGTTGTAGCTTCTGTTGCTGAAGTGGATGCAATTGGACACAGAGTAGTAAGAGTGGAGAAGATTTCGCTCATTCAGTTTTTATTAACTGAAGAAGTTTTAAAAGCTATTGAAGCAATAACGATTTAGCTCCATTACATAATCCTGCTAACTTGATGGGAATTAGAACTTGTATGGAACTTATGCCTGGTAAAAAGAATGTAGGAGTTTTTGATACAGCTTTTCATCAAAACAATGAAACCAGAAGCATTTATGTATGCATTACCTTATGAAGATTATACAGAATTAAAGGTTAGAAAATATGGTTTCCACGGAACATCCCACTTATATGTATCAGGAGTAATGAGAGAAATAATGGAAAATCCAGAACATTCAAAAATAATAGTATGTCACTTAGGAAATGGAGCATCAATAACTGCTGTTAAAGATGGAAAATCAGATTGACACATCTATGGGATTAACTCCATTACAAGGTTTAATGATGGGGACAAGATGTGGGGATATAGATCCAGCAGCTGTTTTATTTGTTAAAATAAAAAGAGGTCTAACTGATGCACAAATGGACGATAGAATGAATAAAAAATCTGGAATTTTTAGGTTTATTCGGAAAAATCTTCTGATTGTAGAGATATGGAAAAATGGAGTTCTTGCAGGAGATGAAAGAGCAATACTTGCAGAAAGTGTATCAATGCATAAATTAAGATCATATATAGGTGCTTATGCTGCTATTATGGGTGGAGTTGATGCAATTTGTTTCACTGGAGGTATTGGAGAAAATTCTTCAATGACAAGAGAAAAAGCATTAGAAGGTTTAGAATTTTAGGTGTTGAACTTGATAAAGAAATCAACTCTGTAAGAAAAAGGAAATGTAAAAATTATCTAAAGACTCATCTAAAGTATTAGTATATAAAATACCTACAAATGAAGAATTAGTAATAGCTAGAGATACATTTAGACTAGCAAAAATAGTTTTTATTGGCAATAAAAATAAGGAAAAAGAAAACAAAAATTAAATGATACAAATTTTTAGTGAATAAGGAAATTAAACAAAGGAAAAAAATTAAGGAGGAAACAATATGGCAAAAAGAATGCAAACTATGGATGGAAACTAAGCTGCTGCATATGCATCATATGCATTTACTGAAGTTGCAGGAATTTATCCTATAACACCATCATCACCTATGGCAGAATATACTGATGAATGGGCTTCAAAGAGGAATGAAAAATATGGAGTACCTGTAAAAATTAGTTGAAAATGCAATCAGAAGGAGGAGCAGCTGGTACAGTCTCATGGCTCTTTACAAGCTGGAGCATTAATAACTACTTATACAGCATCACAAGGACTTTATTAAAAATTCCTAACATGTATAAAATAGCAGGAGAATTATTACCAGGAGTTGTCTCACGTATCTGCAAGATCGTTGTCAGCTCAAAGCATTATCAATATTTAGAAATCACCAAGATATTTATGATGCAAGACAAACAGGATTTGCAATGCTTGCAACAAACTCTGTTCAAGAAGTTATGGATTTAGCTGGAGTAGCTCACTTAGCAGCATTAAAGTCAAGAGTTCCATTTTTACATTTCTTCGATGGTTTTAGAACTTCTCATGAAATTCAAAAAGTTGAAGTAATGGAATATGATGACCTTAAAAATTAGTAGATTGGGATGCGTTAGCACAATTTAGAGCAAGAGCTTTAAATCCTGAACATCCAGTTACAAGAGGAACAGCACAAAATGATGATATCTACTTCCAAGCAAGAGAAGTACAAAAACAAATTCTATGATGCAGTTCCAGATATAGTTAATGACTATATGAGAAATTTCAAAAATAACTGGTAGAGATTATAAACCATTTAATTACTATGGTGCTCCAGATGCAGAAAGAATTATAATTGCAAATGGGATCTGTATGTGAAGCAGCTCGAAGTAATTGATTATTTATTAGAAAAAGGAGAAAAAGTTGGTTTTAATATCAGTTCATTTATTTAGACCTTTTTCTTCTAAATACTTTTGATGTTTTCCCTAAAACAGTAAAAGAAAAATTGCAGTTTTTAGATAGAACTAAAGAACCTGGATCTCTTGGAGAACCTTTATTACAAGATATTAAAACATTATTCTATAACAAAAGAAAATGCTCCATTAATAGTTGGAGGAAGATATGGATTATCTTCTAAAAGATACAACACCTGCTCAAGTATTAGCAGTGCTTGATAACTTAAAGAAAGATGAACCAAAAAGATGCTTTTTACAGTTGGTATAGTAGATGATGTTACTCATACATCACTTGAAGTAGGAATTCCAGCAATAGTACTTGCAGATCCATCTACAAAAGCTTGTCTATTCTATGGATTAGAGCAGATGGAACAGTTGGAGCTAATAAAAACTCTATTAAAATTATAGGGGATAAAAACAGATTTATATGCACAAGGATACTTTGCATATGACTCTAAAAATCAGGAGGAGTTACTAGATCTCACCTAAGATTTGGTAAAAACCTATTAGATCAACTTATTTGGTTTCAAAACCAACATTTGTTGCTTGTTCAGTACCAGCATATTTACATCAATATGATATGACATCAGGATTGAAAGAAGGAGGAAAAATTCCTACTTAACTGTGTATGGTCTAAGGAAGAAGCATTAGAACATATTCCAAATAATGTAAAAAGAGATTTAGCATAAAGCAAGATTATTTATTATAAAATGCTACTGCTCTTGCTCATGAAATCGGACTAGGACAAAGAACAACACAATAATGCAAGCTGCGTTCTTTAAAATTGGCAGAAATCATTCCATTTGAAGAAGCTCAACAATATATAGAAAAGATTATGCTAAAAAAATCTTATGCTAAAAAGGTGATGAAGATAGTTCAACTGAACTATAATGCAATAGATAGAGGGAGCTAACGATATAGTTGAAATAGAAGTAGATCCAGGATGGGCAAATCTTGAAGTAACACCTTTAAATGAACCAAAAAGATGCTGGAAGTTGTAGTGGATGTTGTGCTACTCCAACTGATTTCGTTAAAATATAGCAAAACCCTATAAATGCAATAAGGTTATGGGATTTACCTGTATCTGCATTCTTAGGATATGAGGATGGTACTTTTGAAAATGGTACTTCTGCTTACGAAAAAGAGGAGTTGCTGTTGATGTACCTATATGGGATGTAGATAAATGCATACAATGTAACCAATGTGCTTATGGTATGTCCACGCAGTAATTAGACCTTTCTTAATAAATGAAGAAGAATTGAAATCTGCTCCTATCGAAATGTCAACTAAAAACCAGTTGGTGAAAGGTTTAGATGGACTTTGCATATAGAATACAAGTTTCAACTCTTGACTGTGTTGGATGTGGTTCTTGTGCTAACGTTTGTCCTGCACATGGGAAAAAGCATTAACAATGCAACCAATTGCAAAATTCTTTAAATGATAAAGAAGATATAAAAGCTGATTACTTATTCAATAATGTAGAATACAGAAGTGATTTGATGTCAGTTGATACTGTAAAAGGTTCTCCAACTTTGCTCAACCACTATTTGAATTCCACGGAGCTTGTCCAGGATGTGGAGAAACCCTTATATTAAATTAATACACTCAATTATACGGAGACAGAATGATGGTTTGCCAATGCAACTGGATGTTCATCAATTTATCTCAGGATCTGCTCCATCAACTCCATATACAACTAATGAAAATGGAGAAGGACCTTCTTGGGCATCATCTATTCGAAGACAATGCTGAATACGGATTTGGTATGCATATAGGAGTTGAAGCTTTAAGAGATAGAATCCAAAAATATTATGGAACTTAATATGGAACAAGCTCCAGAAGATATTCAAATTCTATTTAAAGATTGGATAGAAAAATAAAAATTCTCTGTAAGAACTAGAGAAATTAGAGATATCTTAGTTCCAAAAATTAGAAGCATTAAATACTGAATCATGCTAAAGAAATTTTAGAATTGAAACAATATCTAATTAAAAATCTCAATGGATAATCGGTGGAGACGGATGGCTGCATGACATCGGTTATGAGGTCTTGACCACGTAATCGCTTCAAAACGAAGACGTTAACATTTTAGTAATGGATACAGAAGTTTACTCTAACACTGGAGGACAAGCTTCAAAGCTACACTCACTGGAGCAGTTGCAAAAATTTGCTGCAGCAGGAAAGCCAGTTAAGAAAAAGATTTAGCTGCAATAGCAATGTCTTATGGACATATTTATGTTGCACAAGTTTCTATGGGAGCTAACCAACAACAATTTATAAATGCTGTTAAAGAAGCAGAAGCTCACCAAGGACCCTCAATCATGAAATCTGCATACTCACCTTGTATCAACCACGGTATAAAAGAAAGGTATGTCACAATCACAAACTGAAATGAAACTTGCAACTGAATGGATACTGGCCAATATTCAGATACAATCCATCACTTGAAAAATTAGGAAGAACCCATTGAAAATAGATTGTAAAGATCCTAAGTGGGAAAAATATGAAGAATATTTAACTGGTGAAGTTAGATACCAAACTTTTAACAAAATCTAATCCTGAAGAAGCAAAATTTTATTTGAAAAGTGAATAAAAAGAAGCTCAAAAGAGATGGAGACAATATAAGAGATTAGCAGCTCTTGATTGTGCTGAAGAAAAAGAAGAAGAATAGAAAATAGAGATGTAATTTACATCTCCTATTTTTAATGCTATAATATTGAAAAGAAAACGATTTAAGGATAAAATTATGGATTTTACAAAATTATTGAAGAAAATGAAATAGTAAGTACAAGAAGAAAGATAGAGAAAGCAAAGGTAGTCTTTTTAGAAATATATAAATCTGAGAAAAACTGATGAAAGATTATATGTTTCACTTAAAAGATTTCCTTAGTTTTGTATTTGAAGGAGATAAAAATTTTTCTGAAGATGAGCTTCTGATCTTATAGAACAAACGGATAAAAAGATGTAGAAGATTATTTGCATCATCTTATAGAAGAAAGAAAATTAGAAACTACTTCAGTAAAACACTATAATTTCTGCTTTCAAAATCTATATATAAAGAAGTGGAAAATTTTTTTATAATGAAAATGATAGAGTTTTTAAGAAACCCATTTAAGTATCTAAAAGCTCTTTAAAGTAAGTAGAAATTTAGAAAATGTCTTGAAAGTTTCAATTAATGATATAAAAATATTATAGGGACTATATAAAGTTAATTCAGAAAAACAATATAGAAATATAACAATCTATATACACTCTTCTATACCGGGATGAGAAGTAAGGAATTATTGACATTAAAATGGAAGCATTATCTAAAAAGAGAAGATAATTACTTATTTAAATTAGTGGAAACAAAAAGTGGAAAAAGATGTTTACAAACCCTATACATAGACCTTTAGTGCAAAAAATTGAAGAATACAAAAAGTATATTATGCTACTAAATAATATTGATGCAAAAAGATTTGGATGAATACTTTTATTTTTCCTGCATCCACTAAAGAAAATAGACCTTTATCTTATAGAACCTTAAACTTGATAATCCAAGAAATGGGTAAATTGATAGATAAAGATATTAGTCCACATAATATAAGACATGCAATAGCAACAGAACTTTCATTAAATGGAGCAGACATCTTAGAAATTCGGGATTTTTAGGTCATTCAGATACGAAGGTTACAGAAGTCTATATTAATGCTAAAGTTGTGCTTGAAAAAGGTTTTAGAAAAATTGCCTGACATAGATTTAGAAAAATAAAAATGTCCTATAATATATATTATTTTTATTTTGATAGGTTAAGATAGTAATCTTTAAATAAAGACCTATAATTTTATTTTTAATATTTATTATTTTTATTAAATATTATTTAATTATAGAGTATAATTTGTATTTTTAACTTTAATTTTGGATGACGTTAGATTAATTATATTATTAATTTTTATCTTTTTAAAAATTATAATAAAAAAATACATAAAATTATAGGACTTAATTAAAAAGAAAAATTACAAAAATCTAGTGAGTAGTAATAATTTCTCTAAATAATAATTATTTTAAAAAGTTAAATATCAAACCTGCATATAATAATAATTATATGCAGGGTTTGTTATATTTTATAATTATTATTTGTATTAATAAAATACTATAAAATTTTTATGGGACAAAAATAGATAAGATTTTTATTTTTCTCTTTGTGTGCTATAATATATTCATATCAATAGTTTTTATTTCTGTATTTTTAATTGAATAAGGGGGAAAAAGAATATGGAAGGAATTATGTTAAATTAGGTGCTCATTTTAATGATGGAGCTACTACCTTTTCTATTTTTATCAAAGCAGCCAATGAAGTGAAGTTGAATTTTTATAGTTCTTCTAAAGACAATAGTTCCAAATAAAACTTATTTATTGACTATAAGTTAGGAAATATTTGGTCTATAACTTTAGATGGAATAAAAAGAAGGAGATTTGTATAATTGGGAAATTGATGGAAGGTAATTCTTGATCCTTATGCCTTGCACACACTGATAATAAAAATAGAAGAGAAAAATCTATTGCTGTTGCAAGAATAAAGAAATGAGACTGAAACATATTTTTAAGAAAGAAAAAAGATATGTTGATTTATGAGCTACATAGGACTTTTTCGGATACTGATTCTGGTTTAAAGGATAAAAATTCCATATTTTAAAAGAACTAGGATAAAATGCAGTTGAAATAATGCCAGTATTTGAATGGGATGAAGAAACAAAGTTCTATAATCCTGCTGGAGAAAATTTAAAAACAATTGGGGCTATAATTCTATAAATTTCTTTACCCTTACTAAAAATTTGCCTCAAACTCTTCTGCAGAATCTTTTGATGAAATAAATGAATTTAAAAGTTTAGTTGCTGCTTTCCATAGAAGCTGGTCATTGAAGTTATTTTTAGATGTTGTCTATAATCACACTGCTGAAATGGGACGTGAAGGAAAAAGAATTGAATTTTTAAATTTATGGGAGAAGATGTCTTTTACTTAAAGGATAAACAAAATGAATTTGTGAATATTTCTGGTTGTGGAAATACTTTTAAATTGCAATCATAAAGTAGTGAAAGATATGATATACGATTCTCTTTTATATTGGTATTTAGAAATGGAGTTGATGGTTTTAGATTTGACCTAGCTTCAATTTTAGGAAGAGATGAAAATGTACAATGGATTAAAAATTCTATTCTGCAAGAATTAACAGAGGATCCAATTTTATCTGGAGCAAAATTAATAGCTGAAAGTTGGGATTCAGGTGGATATTTTGTTGGAGCAATGCCTAGTGGTTGGTCTGAATGGAATGGTTCTTACAGAGATACAGTCCGTAAGTTTATAAAAAGGAGAATTCAATCAAATACCTGAGCTTATAAAAAGAATTTTTGGTAGTGTGGATATTTTTCATTCAAATAAAAACTCTTATCAATCAAGTATCAATTTCGTTGCTTGCCACGATGGTTTTACAATGTGGGATTTATTAAGTTATAATGAAAAACATAATTTAAATAACGGAGAAGAAAAATCGTGATGGAGAAAAATCAAAAATTTCTCTTATAACCATATTCATGAAGGTTTTGATGGAAATGAAAAATTATCGTTTTGAGAAAGCAACAAATGAAAAATATTCTTTTTAATTTTGTATATTTCTCAAGGTATTCCTATGTTACTTATGGGAGATGAGTTTGCACGTACACAAGATATGGTAACTAAACAACGCTTACTGTCAAAAATGATGAAACTGTTCAAGTTGATTGGAATAGAAAAAGAATTTGAAGATATCTTTGAATTCACAAAAATATGATAAGCTTTAAGAAAAACTTATTCTATTTTTAGAAAAGATAGTCGTCTTATTGAAGGAGAAGAAGTATTTTTATGAGAGTTAATTTGTATCAACCCGATTTAGAGTACCATTCTTTATCTATTGCATTTCAATTAAAAGATAAAAGAAACTGATACAGATTTTTATATTGCATTAAATTCATATATTGAAGATTTACATTTCCATTTGCCAAAAATTAGAAAAATAAATCTTGGTATCTTTAACAGATACATTTAAAACTGAAACTTGTAAATTTGAAAAATAAAAATAGAAGGTGATGTTTATAAAGTTGCATCTAAATCTTCTATCATTTTTAATCAGCGAATAAAAATAACGGAGCTATATAGCTCGTTATTTTTTACTAAATTTTGATAAATTTCCATATACTTCTTTTGCAGATTTCTCCCAAGAGTTATCTCTTTTTAGCATTTTTATAATTTCTTTCCATATTTCAGGTTTATGATAAAATTTAACAGCATATTTCAATGCATTTATCATATCATAAGAATTAGCTTGTTTTAAAAGCCAAACCCATCTCCCTTCTCCTGTATATTCGTTGTAAGGAGTAACGGTATCCTTAAGTCCACCTGTTTCTCTGACTACAGGAATGCATCCATATCTCATAGCTATCATTTGTGAAAGTCCACAAGGTTCAAAAACAGATGGCATCAAAAAATATATCTGCGTCTTTTATAGATTTCTTCTGATAGCTCTTGGCTAAAGCCAATGTATGAACAAACTGATTTTTATACTGAGTGCTCTTTTTGCAATAAAAATAATGTTCGTAATGTTTCTCACCAGTTCCTAATAAAATAAATTGAATTGGTAGTGAGATCATTTCTCAAATCTTTCTATAATGTAATCAATACCTTTTTGTCTATCTAAACGAGTTATTATTGCAACTAAAGGTATATTTTCATCAACATTAAGTCCTAATCTTTTTGTAAATCTGTTTTTCAAAGTCTTATGAGATTTTTAGAAAGGGGATAAGATGATTTATCAATTCCGTTCTACAATTCCAGATAATTTATAATCATATCTTCTAAATAATCCATCTAATCCTTCTCCATACTCATAAGTTTTTATTTCCTCTGCATATGATTCACTTACGGTAGTGATGTAGTCTGAATAAACAACTCCAGCTTTTTAAAAATGAAATCATATCGTAAAATCTTATTCCATCATCATAAAAATATTTAGTTTCTATTTATTTCCAATAAATCTTCTATAACATTATTAAAGAAAAGTCCTTGAAACGTAAATTGTGTATTGTAAAAATTGTTTTTAACATCATTAATTTTTCTTTCTTTTAGTAGATTGGAATAAGACCTGTTTGCCAGTCGTTACAGTGAATAATATCTGGTTTAAAACCTGTGATATCCATAGTTTCAACTACGGCTTTACTAGAAAATAATAAAAATCTTTCGCAAATCATCATATTCTCCGTAAATATTGCCCTATCAAAATATCTTTTGATTATCAATCAAATAAAAAGTAAGATTATCAAGTTTACTTCTTCGATACCTACGTATTCGCTATGATGAGCAACCCAGATCTTTTTGCTGCCTAAAAAGCACTGCATCTTTTCAAATATTTTTCTAGAAATTCTGCTATACTTAGGTAAAATAACTCTACATCTGCATTTTCATTTTCAACCAAATGCTTTTCGGTAAAGAATATGCTACATCTCCAAGACCTCCTGTTTTTATAAATGGAAATGCTTCTCCTGCTGCAAAAAGAATTTTTCATTGTTGCCCCTTTATTTTAATTTTTATATTTTAATTTAACTTGCTTTCCACAAAAATGCTATACCTATATGTATAATTTCTTTTGTGTCTGTCATTTCAAGCACTGTAGTCATATTTTTGTCCATCATTTGTTGGATTGCTCCTCTGCAACTTTTTCTAATTTGCTTTCTATCATCTGTAGCTTTGAAATTCTATTATAAATCCTGGGCTATCTTTTTGGTTCTAAAGAACAATCAAATCTTCCTAGTCCTGACTCAATATTTGACCTAACTATATATTTTTCATCTAAATATAGGCTCATTCCTAAAAATAATCCATGATAAAAATCTTCACTCTTTGTATATATGATAGCTTGTTGATTGTGGGATAATATTCTTTGGAATTTCTCAAATTCTACTAATTCAATATCCATCAAGCTCCACATCATTGCAATCAAACAAAACCTTTTTATTTCCAATATTTATATTAATAAAACTATCTTTGAAAATTCTTGTACTTCATAATTTGGTATTCTTAAAGAATAAAAACTCTTACTCATCTTTTTCTTCAATTGTTAGATATCCTGAAAACAAATATCAATTCCCATATTTCTTGATGACCTAAAAAGTTCTGATAAATCAGCAGTTCCTGCAACAACTTGTTTTATCTTTTTCCTTGAAACAATTTTTCTAAAGTTTCCATTGTTTTTGAATCTACTACTCTTGAGACACTCTTTTATTAAATCATTACTTGATGTTCCTACCCAATGGGCTTTCCAAATTTCTCTTGTAGATAAAAACTTTATTATACTCCAAGGATTATATACATCTGAATTTCCAAATCTATATCCATCGTACCACTCTTTAACTTCGTAGCTGTGTACTCGAGCTATAATATTTTACTGCTTTTACTCACCATCTTCTGTTAATCCAAATGATGTCTGCATAACATTCATCTAAAATTGTATATGTCGTTACGTTATTTAATTCAGAAAAGATTCCGGCTCTTATTACTCATTATTCCTGTCATCACTGCAAAATCTAAAGGTAAACATTATCTTTAAGTACTGCTCCAAAATACTGTGGAAAAAGTTTTGAGCTTCTTGTAATAATTATTTGTGTAAGATTCTGTTAGCCCTTTATCGTATTCATCTATTAATAAGATTACTTTTTATTATACTTTTCTGATATAAAATTTTTGTTGTTAAAATATAATGATCTTTTAAGTCAGAAACTCTTAACTTTCTCTCTCTGAATATTTTTTAAAATATTGTTAATTCAGGCTCTTTTTAGCTCATCTTGCAAAAGTACTGAGAGTCATTATAGTAATTTCTGAAATTGAATATTTCTATCCATTCCCAATCTGCTCTTCCCAAATTCTAGCCCCAAATCCTTCAAACTAATAAAAATTACAGGATTACCACATGATATTTTAAAATATTCAGATTTTTCTATATATAAATTTTAAAAATTTCTGTTTTCTTCTCTCATATCAAAAAATATTTTAACATTGATAAGTTTAATGTTTTTCCAAATCTTCCTCGGACGTGTAAATACTCTTACTCCAGCTAAATCTTTTATTACATCTTCTATAAATTTTTGTTTTATCAAAATAATAGCCATCTATTACCTGTTTTTAAAATCGCTTTGCCTATAGCTTAATCCTTTTCTTTCCATTTTACACCTCCTATAAAATTTTATATATATTTTAAATGTTTTTCTACTTATGTCAATGAGGAGAGCCGTCGCAATAATTTTACGACGGCTCTTTAATGGGTAACAATTTATTCTATAAATATTTTATGATAACTTTATAATAATTGATAATAGCGACTACGATTTAACGAGTATCTCTCTTATCTCCAGAATAATTTTATATTAGAATATAAATCTAATCTGACTCCACCTCTAATGTTTTGATCCCTTTAGTGTCATATCCTACATTAGCTGTTAGTCCTACTCTGGAATTATCCACTCCTATTTTTAAATCTGTTTTCAATGTTTCCTCTCTATTTTCTTTTTCTCCTCTTATGTTGAAATAGTCCGCTGATGTATCTGCTACCTTAGCTTGATTTCTTCCATCTGCTATCTTTCCTGATTCCTTTTTCAAGCTGCGTGAGTACTGCTTTTACTGTTTTGTATGATCAAAGCTATATTTGAATATTAATTCGCTCCTGCTTCTGGTTTTGATTGAATAATAATCATTAGCTTTACTCAAGTTTCATTTCTCAGATTTTTCTTTATCTTGATATTTTTCCATATTCCACTCTTGCTTGCATAAGGTTTTGAATGAAAATCTTCGCTCAATCTAATTTCTTTTTGATAATTCATTTTTAATCCTGCATGCATAAGTATAATATTTTGCTTTTCGCTCCAAATATTTCATCAACAACTAAAAATCTTCTAGTCATTCTGTTATAACCAAATAGATAGATCTCACTTATTGTTAGATTTAATGAGTTATCATCATCAAATGGAAACGATCGAAATAGTCCAATCTTTCCTGAAGTTGTCTCTTTTGGAGCTCCAATATCTTTGAAAATTCAAATTTATTATCAACTATACCTGCATACCATCCTGAAGTTTTTCCAAGATTTAAAAGCTTCATCTTATGGACAGTAAGCAACACCATAGGCATTATTTGTAGTAATCAATTACTCCTGCAGTATTTGTTTCCATATTTTCCACGAGTACCAAGGTTTTTAATTTTGTTTGACATCTTTAGAGAAATTTTGCCAATCTTTTTCTTAAATAATTAAATTCTTTTATCTAAGATATCTGATGTTTCCTTTACTACTTTGTTGAGTATTTGCATATTGATATCCCATCATTTCATCCACTAGCTTGATGGAATCAAAATCTTCATTATTTCATATACTATTTAAACTTTTTGACTTTTATTTTCTACTTCCTAGAGCTTCCACTCCATATCTTGTTCCAGACCCATCTAGAAATTATATGTATCTCTTGTATATCTTTTTATCTTTTTGCAAGCTCAGTATGATTTCTTTTTAACCATATAAGCATTTTTCAATTTCTTCCAGTAGTTTTGATTTTTGAGCTGCAGTTGCCATCCAAGTAAAACTTCCAGAATAAATATTCCATTCTGTTATTTGTGGATTTTTCTTAATCATTTTGATTATATGGCTCAATAATTTTACTATCCAATTTTATATATTGACTCAAAGTGATTTTTGTAGCTTCTGCTCCGATTATCAAATCAGCTTTCTTTGCAGTATCAAGCTTACTCAAACCGCTTATTGGTCTTATAAATCTATCTCCTGATGTATCAATATACATTCCAATTTTTGAAACTTTCATATCAGAAAAGTTTTTAGATTTGTTGTAGCTAATGTTGGTTCAGCTTCAATTCCATTTACCGTTATAGTTCCAACACCTGAACCTTTAGGAACATCTATCTTCTATCTTCCTATCTTCCTATCTTCCTATCTCCCATCAGTTTTATTTAAATTACTTACTCCAGCATCTCTCTTTGTTTTTCAGAAATTTGCATCAGTTATTATAATATCTTTGTAGTTTAATTATACCCAGATTTATTTCCTAACACATCTCCTTTAGCTAACAAACCAACAGCTGACACAGAATCTAAAATTATATCTCCATGGTTTTCTATTGTTGATCCATTTTCTCACGAGAACTCCTAGCATTTTGTCAAATCTGAACCATTAGTTTTTATTGTTCCATAGTTATAACCATAAGCGCTATTATCCAGAATAAATTCCTGTTGTTTTGCTTGCATTTAAATTTATAGTTCCTGAAGGATCGAGTTGTTGTTCCATTGTATACAGTAGTTCCCTTACCTGTTCCATAAATTCCAATCCCCATCCTCTACCATTTAGCATTGATAACACCCGTGATTTACAATACTTTCCTGTATCTCAACTTTACCTGTCAGCTTCATCTTCTGTCGGAGTACTAACCTCTGCCATCCTAACAGCATAACGATTATTTAAAGTGTATTGTTATCATCAATAAAGATTTTCCAACTGCTATCTTTTGCATTATTTGCTTGCTGTTCCTCCATGAGTACTATGAACACCTACATTTCCATATCCATTATTGAAATTTATATCTCCATTATTGTAACATTTCCTGAGGCATAAATTTCCATAATTATATGGAACCTGTTTGGAGGTTAATTTTGTATTGTTAGTAATATTTCCGTTCTATCTTTTAGAATAAATATAAATATTATCTCTCCCACACTGACTAGCAATATTACTTTATTATAGAATTTCCTGCCCTCTCATTTATAATACCAAAGGAGATCTTTTCCAATATTCATAGAGCTTCCATTACAGAGCAGTCAAAGTTTGTCCTACTCCTTTTAAATAAACTCCTGCAGCCTTGTCAGTTCCAACTTCTATATTTCCAGCTATACAAATCAATATTTCCACCATCACTATAAATTGCTGTTCCAGCTTTTTCCAACTTTTTATCTTTCCTGAGTTTTTAATTGTCTTTTCCAAATACTTCCAACAGAATGATCCCCAACTTTTATTTCTCCGTTTAGATTTTCTATTGTATTTGCAGTTTTAGAATAAATTCCAACACTATCTTTTTTCATTTGCAAGATTTATAGGGTTTGCTATATCGATTTTTCCTAAATTTTTAATATCACTACCTCAGTTTACAATTCCATAACCTTTATCCAAAGAAATATTTGCAGTGTTTGTTAAATCTCACTACCCTTTGTGAAAATCCCAAATCTAAACCTTTTTCACTACCAACCAAATCAGTAACTTTTAAATTTTTGAATTAGTTAAAGAAGCCCGTTATTTTCATAATATAAAGCTGCTGCGAGTTTCTGTTGTTGAACCCTTATATTTTAATTCAAATTCTCCTGCTCCAGCTCAAACTGCTTTCCCATTTTTCTCAAAAATATTCCTGTACCTCTATCTTTTAGTTTCAACTTGTAATTATTTTTCAATTCTATTTCTGATTTTTCTGCATAAATTCCTATTCCGTCAGCTTCTGTAAAAATATCCAAACTTCCGCTTCCAGTTAATTCTATTTTTATTTCCTAATCCTTTAGAAACAATTCCAATTCCATTTTGACCTTTCATAATAATTTTTCCATTATTTTTATCAAACCATTATTGGAATTTACAAGTCCTGTTTGAAGCAATATCATTAGTTTCAGCATAGATACCTGATTGAAGCTGCTCCATCAACAGTAATAACTCCACTATTTTCAATTTCTAAAGTTTTATCTGTTAACTGCCAATGTTCCAGCTTTTAATGTCTGTACCAAAATCTTTTAATTTATCAAGGCCTGTCTTTGTATTGTCGGAAAGATGAGAAGGCAGCTAAGTCCAACACCTTTTGACTTTCAACAGTTGTCCTGTATCGTGAAATTTTCTTCCATTTGTTGCATAAGCTCCAATTCCATCTTCAACTTCTAATTGAATTTTTATTATCTATTGTTTCCGTAATTTATATTTAAGGCAGTACTTCCATTTGCAGAGTTCCACCTTTTTATATCAATACTTCCTCATTTAAAAATTTATTTGTAGTATTATCTGTTGCACTTTTATTTGAGCCCATTAAAAGACCTTTTCCAGTCAATGAACTACACTGTTTTTCCATTTGAGTACTGTAAAAATTTCATTTGCTATTTTAACAACCCTTCCAAACTCCTTCCTTGATCATCTAAATTCATATCAGCAGTTAAATTAAATTTTTCCATTTACATAATAAATACTATAATTGTGTCCATTAGTATCAAAATTTCCTGCTCCCCAACTTCAAAGAATTTTAAAACAATAGTTGACTCAGGGTGTTGTTCTCATCCCAATCTCTATTCCATCGTAGGCTTTTTAAAGTTACATTGTCTCCTGTCAATTTTTACTTTTACATTTTGCATACCATTATATTTTAGTTGTCTACTGTTGCTTCATAATCATCAACACTCACTGATGCATCAAAAACACCATCAGAAATTTCTATTGTAGTTGCTCCTGTAAAATTAATCGAACTTTTTATCATCAGAATAAATAGGAGTCGAATCTTCGTGGTTATCAGCTTCATTTGCACTGTGGATTAAAGTTCCACCTGCAAAATTAACTTTCCTCCATCAAGTGCAACAGTCCTCCTGTTTCTCCTGTATAAATTTTATTTGCACTTGCATTCATATTTACAACAGAATCCGTCCTTTAGCTAAAGCTCCAATTCCATTTATATCTACATTTCCATTTTAAGTTTACAGTTCCGCCGTCAACTGCAAAAAGCACCTATATTTTTTGAAATTTATTTTTAGCCTCCGTTGTCAAACTTTATCTTTAGCTGTGATTGATCCTGCAACATCAACACTGACCATTATTTTTAGCAAAAACCAATTATTGCACCATGGTTTACGCGCAGTATCTCCCTCAGCTTTAACCTTTCAGAATTTCTTTCTGCCATATATGCAATACCTTCTTTAGCCATTAAAGTTAAAAGGAATATGAATATCATTTGAGAGCTTTTTACCTTGAAGATTGACCAAACTTGGATCTGTTTCGGACAATATTCCATCTTCCTTTTAGCTACCAATTTATGATCTGCTCGATCCCATTTCCCTCTACATAAAGCAACTCATGGTCCCTGTTGCCGCATCAGCTTCCAAAGTATTTTCTTCATTTATACCATCTGTAAATTTTCTTACTTATATCTCCAACAGAGATATAATCATTTGTATTATGCTTTCCATATCACTATAGCTACCTTTTTAGCTATCATCACATAGCCATTATGAGAATATTTCCCAAATCTTATATCAATCTTTCCAACTTCCAAATTATGAATTATGATCATTATCAAGTGTACTTAAATTTTTATCTCCATATACATCTACTGGAACTCCTACATATTTGGTAGGAATTATTCCTCTCTTTGTCCTGATTCAACAAAGAAATCCAACTGCTCCATCAACTTTATTATCAATATAGCCATCTTATTTAATTTTCCTGCTTCATTTGACTTTCTCCATTTGCTATATTAAGTTGAGCTCCTATTTTTGCAGTTACATCAATTTCCCTCGATAAATTCCAATATATGATCCTCTTTGAATCATCACATTGCTCTTTCAGGAATTACATGATCCTGGTTCCCAAGATTTTTGAGTTTTTCTCCTTTCATCTGCTACCAAAAATAGAAACTATATCTTCATCTCCATATAAATTTGCATCACTTGTTTTTTACGAAAGAATTCATTGAATTATATCTTCTATTTCACCAATATTTCCTTTCCAAAAAGTTTTTACTCCAATTGGGTATATAACTAAAACCTGAACTAAAACATATTAGATGCTCCTTCAGATTGAACTTTTCCATCGTTTTTCTACAACCTAGATCCTGAAATTCCTGCCGTTAAGTAAGCATTATTTTTGTTCCATACATGTTTACATTTGTTTCACCATAATAGCACCAATATGGTACCAATAATTAAAATAATTTGTTATTGTACCAAAGGCTGCAGGCATAGTATAAAAATGCCGAATTTTTGAGTATTATACATATTAACAGTAGTATTTTTCAGTTCTAGTTTGTCCGCATCTCCAAGTTTCAGATGTTAAGAACCCTGCTCTTCCATATAAGTTGGCAGTTGTGTTTTTACTGTAGTATCTACTACAGTGTGTAGTCCTATGTCCCTAATGTGCGACCACCTGCTGAATCTGATCCTCCATTATGTCACTTCCTCATCTGAATAGAATTCCATGTCATCAAAATATCCATTATCTTCAAAATATCCCATTACATGAAGAGTTAAATTATCAAAATTAGATCCAACCCTATGCAGTATATTTGTAGGTCTTTCTTTTTATTACTTTTAAATCTCCACTTGTTGGATCAACATTATCAATATATCCAGTTTCCAAAGAAGGTTTTGGTAGTTTTTACTCCTGTCATAACATCTTTAGAGCTTACTCCTGCAAAATAACGTTTAGCATTACTGCCTCGAGCATCTATTGCACTACTACTTCCATCAAAAGAAATCAGTGAAAGGGTTCCTGCCTCAGGCTTAACTACAGATACAGTTCTTACTTTTGGATCAGGTTTTGCACTTCAACATTTGGAACATTTATTGGAGGAATATCTATTAGTTTTAAATCGTGGATCTATTATTGAAATATCAGGTGCAGGTACTTCATTTCTAAAAACATCTTTGGTTTCACTGAAGCATTAATCACTAACGTTCCTAAAGGTTTCTTGCTTATTATTAACACTTGCTAAACCATAACTATTAGATAGTCCCATTCTTTTATTAGAACTGCTGATTTTTAAATTGCTTTCTCCTTTTCCAAAATTTTTATAGTTTGAACTCAATGGAGAAATATTTCTTGCAAATATATCTTCATTTCTTTCAAATTTTCCTTCATGAAGATAAACTTCTTTTCTTGTCTCCTTCTCCTTTATATTTTCCAACTGAAAAAATCTTGAAAAGTGTTGCTCCAAACTGCCATGACTCCATGGAGACTTTTACAACTTGATCTCCTTGTTCCATTAATTTTATTAATTCTAATTTTTTCACCTGAAAGATGTTTTTCTTTTTATTTGTTCTAATCTTTCTTTTAACTTTGTAGCTGTTGATTTAATCTGAATCTTACTTATACTTTCAGATGAATTTTCATTTTTATTTCCGTCTGTATCTGTAGTAGTTTTGTTTTGATTATGGTCTTCGACATTTTCTTCCGAAAAAGCATTTACTCAAGCATCAAAAATAAAATTGCTAGATCCCTTTGAATATCTCACTGATTCGTATCTTTTTGCTAGTGCTTTTAAATTCTTTTTCAACTTTTAGATAAACTGTCTCCATTTTTATCCCTTGTTTTAAAATTTTTTATTATATTTCAATTTATTATACCCCCTTATTTTTGTCAACAATACAAACATTAAGATAACAAAAAATACATCTTAAATATTTTTCAAAATATCTAAGATGTATATCATAATTTTTATTTAATTTTTAATTTCTTTATATTTTTATTGCTAAATCTTTTTGTAAAAACTCATTCCTATTTTTAAAAATAATGCTCTATCTTTTTCATCTTGCATTATCACTTCATAATTTTTCTCATCTATTTGTTTTAATGCTTCTTCTGCTTTCGTTTCTAATTCTTCAATATTTTTGAAACTTTAAATTCAAATACAAAAACCTAATTTATTTCTATCATAAGGAAGTACTAGAACATCTGTTCTTCCCATAACCTGTTTTCTAAATTCGATTTTTACTTTTATATTCTCTTTTTAATTGAATTAGCATCCCTAAAAATAAATAGATGATAGTTTGCTTCTTCTTGTTTGAAATCAAAATGACTTGGTGAGGTCATAAAAAAATATTTTAGTTTTTCCTCAAAACTCATGATATTACCCTTTGTAAGCGAAACTATTAACTCATCAAAATAGTCTGGATCTTTCATAAACCTTCTAATGAAATCTCTTTCAAAGAAGGATAAAATTTCAAGTTAGGTATATCAATTAAATATTTAAAAGACATTGGATCATCGTTTAATTTCCTTATCACTCTTAAATATCCACTTGCTACCATCAATTGCCAAATATCCAGGGACTTACTTTTGTAAGTCTTCAAAGCTAAATCCTTTATCTAAAAGATTTTTATCAATTCTTTTCCTTCTATCAATTGCTTCCAAATCTTCTATTATTTGGAGATCACCTTTTTTTAAAGTATCATAAATCAATAAATTATCCGATGTATTTACTCAGTATATCCTATTTTCTTTTCAGATAAATAATAAGTTATTGACCAAGGATTATATATTTCTATTCCCGAAAAATTTATAGCCATCATACCAATCCCTCACCTTATCAATTTCAAAGTCAACTTCATAATATTTTAAAGCTTCTTCTACTTCTTTTGTGTCAATCCAAAAATATGATGGATATTTATCTACAAAGTTATCATAGACTCTTAAATTATTTAAACCAGAAAAATATTTTTCTTTTGCTACTCTTACTATTCCAGTAAGAACTGCCATTTCAAGATATTCATTGTCTTTAAAACTGTGCTGTAAAAAGTCCCTGAAAGAAATTCTTGCTTCTCCTTTTAAAAATATCCATACATATTGGTTGCAACTAGAGGTGTATCATATTCATCTATCAATAAAACAGCTTTCTTCCATAGCGTTTATAAATACATTCACACAAAAATCTTAAAGATGTAGAATAATGTGTCTTCTTTCCAAAAATAAATATTTTTTAAAATCTTCAAGTTCCAATTCATCTAAACATTCTTGAACATCTTTATATTCTAGATACAAAGATCTCTATCATTCTTTTATTGTACTAAAAACAAGTTTCCCAAGAACTAATGTCTTTCAATGAAAGAAAAAGAACTGATATTGTCCTTGATATTTAAAAATATTCACTTTTTGATATATCCAAACCTTCAAAATAATTTTTCTATTTTCTTCTGCATTTTCTCATTGAGAAGAAATATTTTAGAGTTGTCATATTCAAAGTTTTTCCGAATCTTCTTGGACGTGTAAATAATTTTACTCCTGCACCATCTTTTATCAATTCTCTCATCCAAGATGTTTTATCAAAATAGTAACAATCTATTATTGATTTAAAATCACTTATTCCTATTCCTATAGCTCCATTTTACACCTCCTATAAAATTTTATTTTTATATTTTAAATGTTTTTATTTTATGTCAATAAATAAGGAGCTTAAATAAAAAAATACATCCCAAACATTTTTCAAAAATATCTAAGATGTATTTTTAATTTCTTATTTTTAATATGTTTCATTAATTTCTTTCATTTTCTATTCTTGCCCAGCTAATATTTTCTCAATTACTAATGGATATTTCTTTAGAAGCAGAAAGCATTTGATCTTTTTCAATAATATTATTCTTATCTATTATAACAGTTTTTAAGCCTTGCTCCTCTTTTGATATGACAATCTTGCATAACCACACAATCTTCTAGGACAAACATCTAATAACTGTTCCTCTTGATAGAATTGAATTTTTCACTTTTTCCCTCAATTATACAACCATTTGAAATCAAAGAATTTTCAACTTCAGAAGTTTCTTTGAAAAGTGTAGGTGGGGTATCTTTTACTTTTTGTATAAACTTTTCTCGCCACTATTCAAAACCAAAAATATCATCTCTTACTTCTGGTTCTAACAAATTCATATTAAATTCAAAAGATATCTCTAGTAGAATTTATAAATTGCAAAATATCCTTTGAACTCATAAGCATTGATATTCAATGTTGCTAAATTTCTTGCAATTATTTCTGGAAGAGTTCCGTATTTTCCTTCCTGAATACTATTGATTAGAAGTTTCAACATCAAATTCTTTACTAATTACAAAAAGCATCTAATGAAATATTTTCTTCTTCATCAAAAGAATAAATTTTGTCCTATTCCGATGACACGATTATTTTTCATCAACTTTTTACTGACGAACAATGATTCAAAATGTTCGTTGGCATTTTACTTTTATAAACCATTGTAATTTCTCTTCCAGATGCTTCATAGTTTTCAATAAGATCTGCAACATCTAAAATTACATAACATAGTGCATTTAAAACTATAATTTCTGTTTGAGAACTTCTAAAGAAATATTCCATGTTTTCTAATTCTTGATTGGTTTTTGAAGCAAAAAGTAGGATCTAAATATTTGTTTGAAAATAAATATACCATCTTTTTCTTGCCAGTCCCATTCAGCTCCCCATACACTGATATGGTCAGTCAAAGAATTAAGTCCTTCATTTCCACAAACAATCCTACATTTCTAATTCCAGCATTAACTAACATTTGATAAAGAAAAGTCTATAATTCTATAAGAACCACCAACAGGGTACAGAAGCTAAAGTTCTATCTTTTGTTAAAGGACTGATATTTTCATTAGCATCACCTAAATAAATTATTGCCATATAATCTCTAATCATACGTTAAGCCTCCGTTCCTATTATTTTCTTTCTCGCAATAACAACTATAGTTTGTCCATCTCCAACTTTAGCATTATCTAAAATTTTTCACATCATTAGCTATCATTGCCTTGTTAATTACAACATTATCTCCAATTTCTGTATCAGCCATAATTATAGAATCTATAACTTTAGAATTTTTCCAATTTTTACTCCAGAGAAAATAACAGAGTGAGTTACTTCTCCTTCGACTAAGCAACCTTTTATCAATTAAAATTTTTATGAACCTTAGATCCCTTAGCAAAAATGATGGAGTATATACACTTTGTCTTGTGTTTACTCTCCAAGATTTATCAAATAAATCAAGTTCGTTACTTTCTGATAATAAATCCATATGAGCTGTCCAGAAACTATCTATTGTTCCAACACTCTCCAATATCCTTCTTCAAATGGGTAAGCAAACATTTTCTTACCATCGTTCAAACTATATTTGGTGATGATATTTTTCCGAAGTCATTATCAGAATTTTTCATTTTGTTCATCTTTTTCCAAATATTTTTCAAAAAGTTTCCAATTGAAAATATAAATTCTCATTGAAGCTAAATCACTCTTTTGGTTGTTTTTGGTTTTTCTTCAAATTCATAGATAGACATATCTTCATTAGTATCTCATAATTCCAAAAACTTGGTGCTTCTTCTCAAAGGTACTCTAAAAACTCCTATAGTAGCTTCCGCTTCTTTTTTTGAATATGATACTCAAGCATTTTACTGTAATCCATTTTATAAATATGGTCTCCAGATAAAAATTAAAAATATATTCTGGATCATATTCTTCGACAAATTTAATATTTTTGATAAATAGCGTTGGCTGTTCCTTTGTACCAACCTTTTTCATCATTTTTCTTGTGTGAGGTTGTAAAACTGTTACCCTCCATCCATTCTGTGTAAATCCCAAGGTGAACTCGTGACCTATGTGACTATTTAATAGATGAGGTTCATATTGAGTTAACACACCAACAGTATCAATTCCTGAGTTTGAACAATTTGTCAAAGTAAAAATCAATTATACGATATTTTCCACCAAAAAGCTACTGCTGGCTTTTGCAACATCCTCTGTTAATTGTTTAAGACGACTTCCTTGACCACCCAGCTAAAAATCATAGCAATAATTTTTCTTTTTCATATTTTAGCCCCCTTTATTTTATTTTTAACTTTAAAACATTGTAGAATTTGTGCTAGTATTAAGTTCTATATGAGTTTTTCTATAATTCCACCCCCTTTTTAGTTTTATATTTTTTCTTAGATGATGAAGAGCCCCCAAAAATCTTTGAAATTACTATCAAGAATTACTTCGTATTCTCCTGAAGTCAACTCCCTAAAGGATAATTTTTCTTTATCTGCTCCAGAAAAATTGAAAACCGCTATTATAAAATCTTCTTTATCAGGAGTCTTTCTTAAAAATGAAACTCATATTTTCATCTATATTTTTCTATGTTCTATCCATTCAAAACCATCTTGGCCATCATACCAAAGAGCTGGTTCTTCAAGATATAATTTATTTAAAGCCTTAACGTATTTTTGAATTTGTTTGTCTCTCTTTATTTTTCTTTCAAAAGTTTCCATTCAATCTCTTCGTAATATCTCCACTCAAGTCCTTGAACAAACTCATTATCCCATGAAATTTAATTTTTACCTGAGTGAGCAATTTGATATGAATATAAATTTTTAACGTGAGCTAATTTATTTTCATAATATCCTGGCATCTTGTTTAAAATTGAATTTTTGACCGATGAACTACTTCATCACTGTGAAAGAGGTAGTACAAAAATTTTCTGAAAGCATACATAAAAAGAGAAAGTTAATTTTCAGCGATGATCCTTTTCTGAATAATGATCTTGTTCTCATATATTTTAAAGTGTCGTTCATCCAACCCCATATCCATTTAAAATCAAAACCAAGTCCACCATCAGCTGGATATTTTGTTACAAGTGGAAAGCTGATGAATCTTCAGCTATTAACATTACATCAGGACATTCATCGTGTAAACTTTGATTTAAGTGCTTCAAAAATTCTATTGAACGATGATGCTCTCTTATTTCATTTCCTTCTTTACAATAAAGCATATTTGAAATTGCATCCATTCTGATTCCATCAATATGAAATTCTTTTTATCCAGAAAAATAAATTTGATGTCAGAAAACTTTTTAACTTCATTTCTTGAAACATTATAATTAGCTGTCCCCCATTCATTTTCTCCAAGATTTGCATCTTCATATTCATAACAAGCTGAGCCATCAAAACGATATGAGACCATGAGCATCCTTACAAAATGTCCAGGTACCCAGTCTAAAATAACTCCGATATTATGTTGATGTAAATAATTTACAAAATACATAAAATCTTCTGCCGTTCCATAACGACTTGTCATAGAGTAATATCCTGTACCTTGATAACCCTCAAGATCCATCAAAAGGATATTCTGACTATTGGCATTATTTCTACGTGAGTGTAATTCATATCACTTAGATAATCTACCAAAAAGTTCAGCTAGTTCTCTATAATTATAATAAGATCCATCTTCTTTTTAATTTTCATGATCCAAGATGTACTTCATAAATGTTTATCGGTTTTATATAACCAATTTCTCTCTTATTCAGCCATCTCTTGTCTCCCAACGATATTTTGGTTTACCATAAACTATTGAAGCTGTGTTCGGTCTCAATTCTGAATAAAAAGCATAAGGGTCTGCTTTTAACTTTATTTCTCCCCAAGATGTTTCTATTTGAAATTTATAAATAGAGCCTTTCTTAACTTTTTGGAATTTCAACTTCCCATTACACCTTCATTATTTAATTTTTGTAAATAATCTTGTTCTCTTGGAGACCATTCATTAAAAATCTCCAACCACTGCAACAGATTTTGCCATTGGTGCTACACGAAAAATTGTTGAACTTCTAGTTGGATGAGCTCCAAAAATATTCGTAAGCTGCTCTGTATTCGCCACGATGAAATAAATAACGTTCCATTTCTCCCATTGTATCACCCCTACCCTTTTGTCTTAGAAATGCAAAATATTTTGCCCTTACTTCACTTCTTTTTATATTCCAGATTTCATTAGCATATTCAATTATTGTTCTATCTGATGAGAACTTACCAGCATTAGCAATATTTTTTAACATCTTTCTTGACCAAGCCAATTTATCTCTATAGTCTCTGTTGATTTCTCTTTGTTTTCTTCTGTAATCTTCCAAAAATCTTCAAGAACGAAATATTGATCTCCTCTTTCCATCAATAATGAAATGAATTTCTATAAATTCACTTCCTAAATCACTTAAACTTCCATCGATAAGAGCATCAACAACTCTCTTCAAACCTGATACATTATTGTATGGGAATCTAGGATCATAACCTTTCTTCCATAATTCTTCGATATCTTCAACTCTCATACCGAAAATATATTCATTTTCTTCTCCAGCTTCTTTAGCAATCTCAACATTGGCTCCGTCTAAAGTTCCTAAAGTTAAAGCTCCGTTCAACATAAATTTCATATTACCAGTACCAGAAGCTTCTTTACCAGCAGTTGAAATTTGTTCTGAAATATCAGCAGCTGAGAATATTTTTCTGCAACTGTTACTCTGTAATTTTTCAACGAATACAACTTTCAATTTATCTTTTACATCAGCATCTCCATTTATGATTTGAGCAATATCATTTATCAAACGGATAATTCCCTTTGTGCAACTTTATATCCAGGTGCTGCTTTCGGTCCGTAAATATAAGTTACAGGTGTAAAATCCATATTTGATTTTTGTTTTAATTGTTGATATAAATCATATACTTGGAAAATATTTAAAAGTTGTCTTTGTATTCGTGTAGTCTTTTACTTGTACATCAAATATTGAATTAGATTGATATCTAATCCCTGAGTTTCTCTTAAATATTCAACCAATTCTTTTTTTCTTTTCAAGTTTTATATCCCAAAGCTTATTTAAAACCCTTTTTATCATCTAAGAATGCTTCCAATTTTTAAGTCAGATAAATCTTTTATCCATTTATCTCCAATTAATTCAGTTATATACTCTGCTAATTGTGGATTTGATTTTTAAAAGCCATCTTCTTTGAGTAATTCCATTTTGTTTTATTTAAGAATTTTTCAGGATATAATTCATACCAATCTTTTTAATTCTTGATTTTTCAAAAATATCAGTATGTAGCTCAGCAACTCCATTTACCTTATGACTTCCATAAATTGCAAGCTAGCTCATATGTATCATATTTCCTTTGAATGATAGACATTCTATTTTGTCTGTCAATATCATTTGGATAGAATGCTGCAAGTTCAGTTCTGAATTGATTATGTATTCCTTCTGTTATTTGGAAAATTCTAGGTACAACTTCTTGATATAGTCCTACCCACCATTTTTCTAAAAGCCTCAGCCAATATTGTATGGTTAGTATATGCAAAAGTTTTTCTTTACAATTTCCCCAAGCATCTTCCCTAAAAGAACTCCCTCAACGTCAACAAGTATTCTCATCAATTCTGGTATTGCTATAACAGGGGTGAGTGTCGTTTAATTGAATTGCAATATATTCTGGAATTTTTCAAATTCTCTTCCGTGAACTTTTTAAATTTTTAACTATATCTTGTAACGATGCTGAAACAAAAAGTATTGTTGACGAAGTCTTAATTTTTTTACCTTCATCTGTTGAATCATTTGGATATAACATACGAGATATATCTTCAGCTAAAGTTTTTTTGTTGTGTTGCATGATAAATAATCTTGTTGATTGAAAATTCCTAAATCTAAATCAACTAATGAATGAGCTTCCCACAATCTTAAAGTATTTACATTTTTGTTCCATAACCAATTATTGGCATATCGTAAGGTAAAGCTCTTACAGAAGCATTTCCAAAATTAACGATAACTTCATCTTCAGGTCTTGCTACTGACCAAACATCTCCATATTTTTAACCAAGTTTCTGGTTTTTCAACTTGATATCCATCTCTGAAAAATTGGTTGAAAAATTCCATTTCTATATCTTATGCTGTAACCTTGGCCTGGTAAATTTAATGTTGCTAATGAATCCATAAAGCAAGCCGCCAATCTTCCAAGTCCACCATTTCCTAAAGCTGCATCTTCTTCTTCATCTTCAACTTGATTATAGTCAACATCAATCTCTTTTTAAAAAATTTCTCTGATCTCTTTGTCAACACTCTAAATTTATTAAATTATTTCCTAAAGCTCTTCCCATCAAAAATTCTGATGATAAAATAAAAATGCTTGCTTAGTCTTAGAATATTTTTTCTTTGTTTCATACCAATCTTTTGCTATGAAAATTCATCACAGTGTCACCCTAAGGCTCTGTATATTTCAAAAGTACTAGCATCTTCTAATTTCACACTAAACTTTTTCTAAAAGCTTTTCCTCCAATTTTAACTTCCATTGTTCCTTGTTAAATTCCATTTTCTACTCCTTCATTAAATCTATTATATTTCTTAGCTAAAAATTTTAACTTATTTTCTAAATCTTCGTGTTTGTAATTTTTAAATACTCTCCACTTCCAATTTTCTCCAACTGTAGACGGAGTATTCATTCTTCCTCAGTACCCAAGCCTAAAAATATCTTGCAGTGGAACTATAACCTTGCGTGCTTTCGAAGCATAAAAGTGCTTCTATTGCCTCTCACTGAATAGGATCCCAGATGTTCGTATCACAATCTTTTTAAAAAGTTTTTCAGATTTTCATCACAAATATTTTTATCATTTTTTTATTTAAAGTTTCATACCACTCAACCATAGTCATATTATCGTGAGTGCCTGTATAGGCAACACAATTTTCAGAATAATTTTTAGGGTTGTACATATTATCCCACTCTGTTAATCCGAATTGCATCACTTTCATATTAGGATATTCAGTTTGCTCTAAAAAGTTTAAAGACATCTGGAGTTAATGTTCCCAAGTCCTCTGCTACAATATCAAGATTTTTAATTCTTCTTTCTAAAATTTGAAAGAAATTATATCTTGGACCCATTTCCTCATTTTCCATTGACGGCATTTTTATCTCATATCTCACTGACCAGTAAGAAGCAAAACCCCTAAAATGATCAAGTCTTATTGTGTCATAAAGTTTGAGACTATGTTTCACTCTATCTATCCACCAAGAATAATTCTGCTCTTTCATGGCTTTCCAATCATATAAAACATTGCCCCAAAGTTGACCTCTTTTGAAAAATAATCAGGTGGACAACCAGCAACAGCTTTTATTTTAAATGCTTATCAAGAGCAAAAAGTTTTGGATTTTTCCAAGTGTCAGCACTATGACTTACGACATAAATAGGTAAATCTCCGATAATTTTTATTCCTCTATCATTTGCATATTTTTAATTTAAACCATTGTTTATGAAAAATAATATTGGACAAAAGCTTTCGTATTTATAAATTTCTAAAAATTTTTCGTGTTTAACTTTCATCAAGATATATATTCTAAATTTATATTTTTATCCCATTTATTCCAAAATAGTAAAATTAAATTTTTATTTAGGTATAAAAAGAGCATAATCTTCCAGCCAAAATAAATTTTCTTTTTGAAATTTATCATGAGGCATCCTGCTCTTTTGCAAAATCAAAAAGCTTGAGCTGCTTTTTCTCAATAATAATTCTATATTTTACACCTCCATAATTTACTGGTAATACTTCCTGCCTTAAAAATATTTACATCATCTTCTGTTAAATAATTTTTTCTAACTAATTCTTCTAAATCTAAATACAAAAATTACCTGCAAAAGTTGAAGGTGATTGATATGAGAATTTTCATATTCAACAGGGCATAGTGGTAAAATTTGCCTAGCAATTTTTGACCAGATGCAACTAAAAATCTACAAAACGATAAGCTTTCTTTTTCCAAAAATCTCCTATACCATAAGAGCTTGCAAAAAGAACTAATTGCTAGTAAAACTCCACATTCTCTTTTCATATTCTCCCCTTGCTTTTTCTTTTTCTTAATAATAGCATATTTATTAAATATTTTCTATATTCTTAAATACATATTATTTAAACATTTTATATCAATTTTTAGCATTTTATAAAAATTAAAAAGGCTAGTTGCTAAGTGATTAAAATTTACAAATGCAACAACCTCTATTCTATTCAGTTATTTTTTTATAATTCATTAATATATTTTACTAATTTTTCTACGTCTTCCTCTTTTGTTGCCCAGCTAGTTACAAAACGAGACGTAGTTCCATTTCCAATACCAAAGTTTTCAACAGAAAAATAACATTCTTTTCAAGTTTTTCAATTTGTTCTTGATTTAAGTCAACAAAAACTTGATTTGTATATGAATCGGTGGCTAAGGGAATATTTTTTTATTCATAAAAGCCTTTTTGATTTTTCATAGCCATTTTATTCGAATGAACTCCAATTCTATAATATAGATCATCTTCAAATAATTTGGCAAATTGAACTCCTAATAATCTTCCTTTTGCTAAAAGCCCACCTTTTTGCTTAACAGAAAAATTAAAATCTTTTTATTTCATTATTTATAATGATAACAGCTTCTCCAAAAAGTAAACCATTTTTGTTCCGCCGATATAGAAAAACATCACAATATTTTTGTATAATCTTCTAAATTTATATCACAGGCTTCACTTACAAGAGCTGATGCAAGTCTTGCCCCATCTAAAAACAAATATAAATCATTTTCTTTTACAAATTTTAGAAATTTCTTCCAATTCTTTTTAGTGTAAACAGTTCTGACTTCTGTTGTATTTGAAATATAAACCATTTTAGGCTTAACCATATGATGATCTTCATGGTTTTTAATTCTTTTAAAAATTAAATCAGTCGTTAATTTTCCATTTACTCCATCAACATGAATAACTTTTATGTCCTGTTGCTTCGATAGCTCCAGCTTCATGTATAGATATATGTCCAGTTTTTACAAGCAATAACTGCTTCATAAGGTCTCAAGCAATGAGAAATAACTGTTGTATTAGTTTGAGTTCCTCCCACTCAAAAATAAATATCAACATCAGTATTATTTAATTGCTCTCTAATTAAATCTTTTAGCTTTTTGACAGTACTTATCTTCTCCGTAACCTAAAGTTTGTTCAAAAATTTGTTTTAACAAGGGCATCCAAAAATTTCTTGATATGCTCCTTCACTATAGTCATTTTTTTAAAAACTGATCACTAGTTTCGTCTCCTTTTATAATTCAAAAATCAAAATCTGTTTGTCTTAATGCTTCATATAAAAATAATGGCAGCTGAGTTTGAAAGATTTAAAGATTCACCCATAGGTATCATAGGAATTGTTATACATCTTTCTGGATTTTTCTTTAAAAATATCTTCTGGTATCCCTCTTGATTCATGGACTCAAACATAATAAAAATCATTTTTCAAACTTTACATCAGAATATTTTTTTGTTTAGTTTTTGTTGTAGCATAAAAAGTTCTAGCACCTTTGGTTAGCTTCAAGAAATTCTTCAAAAACTTTCCCAAACTCTTAAGTCTATTAATTTCCAATAATCTAAACCAGACCTTTTTATTTGTTTCTCATCAAGAGAAAACCCTCAATGGCTTTATCAAATGCAATTTTGTATTTGTAAGTACACAACTTCTTCCAATATTTCCAGTATTGTATGGAATTTCAGGTTGATATAATACTATATTCATTTTTTCCTCCAAGTGTGATAAATTTGAAAAATCAGTAATTTCTAATTTTCCATTTTTCATATTTTTACAATTGAGTAGCTAGTATTTTTGGAATTTCCTCTTGACTCAAAGTTGAAACATCTTTTCCAGAAATATAATGCAATAAAAACTTTAAGAGTTGCTCCGTGACTAACAACTAAAACTCTTTCATAATTTTTATTTAATTCTAAAAATTTTTCTAAACCTTTACTCTTTTCTCTAACTTCTAAAAACTTTCTCCATGAAAAGCTGTTGGATCATAACTTATTTGATCGAAGAAAAAATTTTTTAATTGTTCAGGATAAAGTTGTTTAAATTCTTCGTGAAGCTTTTCCTTCCATATCTCCCATCGAAATTTATGGAAGTCATTAAAAATTTCGACTTCTGTTTTCTGTCTCCCTTTATATAATTAGCAGTATCATTCGCTCTTTTTAAAGCTGATGAATAAAATTTATCAAATTTAACATCTTTTAATTTTTCCTAATAACTTGCTTGTTCAATACCAAGATCTCGTTAATGGAGAATCAGAAAGACCTTGAAATCTTTTTGAGTATTCCAAATCGTTTGACCATGATCGTACAAAAATAAATTTCCATTATTGATAGACTCCTTTTAATTTTGTTATAATAATATATTAATTATACAAAAATTTTACAAACTATGTAAAAATAAAATTGAGGTGAAAAATGAAATTTTTAGGAATTATACCGGCAAGATATTCTTCAACAAGATTAGAAGGAAAACCTTTGAAAAATATACACGGACATACAATGATAGAATGGGTTTATAAAAGAGCAAGAAAGTCAAATTTAGATGCTCTTGTTGTAGCAACTGATGATGAAAGAATTTACAACGAGGTGCTAAGGTTTGGTGGAGAAGCAGCTATGACTAGAGCTCGATCATCAAAATGGGACTTCAAGAATTGCTGAGGTCTAGGAAAAATAAAAGATTATGATGTGGTAATAAATATTCAAGGAGATGAACCTCTTATTCAAGTTGAAATGATAAATTCTTTGATAGAAACTTTTAAAGAAACTCCAGATTTAATTATGGGAACTTTGAAACACAAGCTTAAAGATAAAGAAGAAATTGAAAAATCCAAATAATGTTAAAGTTGTAACAGATAAAAATGATTACGCAATTTATTTTTCGAGATCGATTATACCTTATCCAAGAAAAATGAAAATTTATCTTACTATAAACATATTGGAATTTATGGATATAAAAAGAATTTGTAATTGAATATTCAAAAATGGCTTCAACTCCACTTGAAGAAGCAGAATCTTTTAGAACAACTTAGAGTTTTTAGAAAATGGATATAAAATAAAAGTTCTAGAAACAAAACATAGTTTGATCGAGTGTTGATACTCCTGAAAATTTACAGCAAGTTATCGACTATATTTCTGAAAAATAATATCAAACTTGATTAATTTTAGGAGGAATGAATGAATATATATTTACACTTTATGTTTACTGCTTTAATATTGGTATCGTGTTCTAGTAATATAAGACCAATTAAACCTAACGGAGATTTTAATACTTCAGCTTCTAGTTTGTCTTCAAAAAGAAAGAGATAGTGAGAGAGAAAATAAATTTAGAAAAACACTGTCTTTTAAAAATGAATTTACCTCTACCACCAAATACTTTTGGTCAGCTTCTATACCTTATCTTGTCCCTGATAATGATAATCACAAAGAAGATTTTGATGTCTTTTGAGGAATATGATGAAAGATAAAGCTTTTAAAAATATTTTTAAAAATTTAAAACTTAGAGGACACGGAGATAATTCTGCATACTGGAGATGGAAGACAAGTATAAAAAGATGATTTATATGATAAAAATTCCAAATAGAATTATTGCAATTTCTAAAAACAATCATGTTTTTACTCTTGCAAATGGAGAATGGAAAAATATTCCAATCTCTAATATTGAAACTGTTAAAGATATAATTGTTAGCTGCAAAGAGGAGAATCTGGAATAATTACTCATATTCTTATAGTAACAAACAAAGGAAAATATTTAGTAGCCAAAGAATTTAACGTGAGAAAACTTTTAGCAACTAATACAGCCTCTTCTATGGTTCGAAAAGGAACAGAAAAATTCTTATGCTGATAAAACCAATAACTCCAACTTGTAGTCCATTACCATCTGCATATCTTGCACTTGAAGAGGATGGAAACTATATTCTATATATGGTGGAGGATATGGACACGGTGTTGGTATGTCTCAGTTTGCAGCTGGAACTTTAGCTAAAGATGGAGCTAGCTATAAAGAAATTTTTAAAAAGATATTACACTAAAAGCAAAATTTGCTAGATGTAGAAGATATCTTAGAGATAACAAAGAAATAAAAGTTGGAATTACATCAAATGGAAGTCTTGATCACGAAAGATTGTCAATATCATCTGGAAATAAAAGTTCAAGTTTATAATGATGATTTTTGATATAACTATACCTGCAGACGAAAAATTGAAGTTAAGTCTGTTTCAGGAACTACAGTTATCACTCTTGAAAAATGGAAAAACTTTTTAAAACAAAACGAGCTTTTTGAAATTTTTATTCAAAAGGTAATTATTTCAACAGTTAGCCCAATAGGTCACACATCTGCCCCTAAATATAGAGGAGTTATAACTGTTATACCTAATGGTTCTCTATTTGAGAGTAATCAATACTTTAGATATTGAAAAATATTTGTTGCAAGTTGTACCAAGTGAAATGCCAAGAAGTTTTGGAGTGGAAGCATTAAAAGTTCAAGCTGTGGCAGCAAGAACTTATGCTGTTAGTGATATTTTAAAAGGTAAATACATAAAAGATGGTTTTCCATATAAAAGATACAGTTGAAAGTCAAGTTTTACAATAATCAAGTTGAGAATGAAGATGCAACTCGTGCTATTGAAGAGACAGAAGGTAAGATAATGACTTATGATAATATGCCAATAGATGCAAAAATATTTTTCAACATCAGCAGGTTTCACTTCACGATGTAAGCAACGTTTGGTAGAATAAAAATTTATTTGAAATAATATGATGACGATGGTTTTCCGACGTCATCATTTTTATAAATATTTAAACATTTCATTTTTCTAATTTTTCAATGGCAGCTATTCTCTTTTCTAAACTAGGATGAGATGCAAATAGATCTAAAAATCCATCTTCAGAAAAATTATTTGTTATTTTTAAAACTCAGCAAATTCTTTATCACTAGCTTGAAGATTTATATGCCCTCACTTATTTCTTTCAAACGCAACAAAGCACTTTTCATATAAGCTGGATCTGTTATTTTTGCTGCAAGTCTATCTCGCCCCATATCTCTCTACGTCTTGAGTAAGCACTCGAAACTAATCTCCCAAAAATATTAGCAATATCTAATCAAATAATATGTCATCAAGCTCGAACCTGCTCTTCTATTTCTATCGTTATTTCCCATTAAAAATGGAATAGTTACTATCAATGCAAAGGCAGAAACAAATCCCTTCAAGTATAGAAGATGTCAACATATCTCCATTCACAACGTGTGACATTTCTCAAGAGCTAACACCCCTGATGATTTCTGTTTCATTCATATTGTATAATAGTCCCTCTGATACAGCAACTAAAGGCTGAATTTCTACTGGCTCCTGTTGCAAAAGCATTGACATCAGATGAAGGATATATACACCTATCTCTGGCAAAATTTTTATTTCTAATTTTTGGCTAGCAATGTAAACCGTATCAACTACCAATTGTTCCTTTGGATTTCTTGCTCACCGTTGCTGATTAATCTTATTCTATATGCTCTTTTTACCATTGCCTTTGAAAACATTAAAAGATACAAGTGGAGTTGCAAAAAGCAAATAATATTAGAAGAGGAAAATAATTTAAAATTTCATTTCCTAAAAATATATAAATTAATAAATAACTGGCAAAATATTCCCATCATAACCCAAGCCCCCTATCTTAAAAATATTTAAGTGAGGTGCCTTTACTTTTTATATTTTAATTCTGATAAACCTTTCATTGTATCATCTCCTTTAATTTTATTCTGTTCTTAAAGCATCGATTGGATTTAATTTTGCGGCACGTCTTGCGGGACTAACTCCAAATATTACTCCGACAATTATTGAAATGCTCATCGAAAACAATTATTGATAAAATTGAAAATACTGGAACAATCCCTATTATAGCTCCAATTAATAAGCTCAATACTAAGCCTAAAAATAATTCCAACTATTCCTCCAATAACTGATTAAAATAATAGATTCAAACAAAAATTGCTTAAGTATATCTCTATTTTTGCTCCTAAAGCTTTTTCTAATTCCAATCTCTTTTGTTCTTTCAACAACTGTTACAAGCATAATATTCATTACACCAATACCACCAACCAAAAGAGAAATACTTGCTGCCAAAGTAACAAATAAACTTAATGTGGATAAATTTTATCAAAAATGACTCTATATCACTTGATGCAGCATTAGTTATATATAAATCTTTTACATTTTTGTTAAATTCAAGTAAAGCCTTTTGAGATCAACCATAGCCGCACCTAAATCATTTCCATTTTTAGCTTCTATTATCATATTGTCAAAATATATCTGATCTTGATTGAAAGAAACCGAATAAGTTTTATAAGGCATTCTAAATAAAATTGGAAAAATCATCGTCTTCTCCAAAAATTTTTACTAAATGATTCATAGGACTTTTATATACTCCAACAATCTTATACGAATGTCCAACCTTTTTCTGTCCTTACTTATTTCTAAATATTGTCCCTAATGCTGCCCACGGACTACTCGTATAAATTTTTGTGAACATATTATCTATAGTAATCACTTTTTCATTTGTATCATATTCAAATGGTAAAAGAAATTTCTTCCATATACTATAGTGACTGAGAAATCAAAATCTTCTGTACTTATATCTCCGAAAGCAAACTTAGGGCCTATTATCTTTTAAAACTCTAAATCTATCTTCTATACTTACAGCAACACTTTTAAATTTATTCGATGCTTTTTAACATTTTTTCACTGTATCTAGTGTAAAATAGTCCTTATATTTAAAAGTTTTCATTTTTATAGTCGATAGTTACAGTAAATTTTCCATATCCTATTTTTAAATCTCCAAGTACACTTTCACGTCCACCATTACTCTATTGCCCACATTGCAATAACAGATGAAATTCCAATTATTATTCCTAGCATTGTTAGAAGAGTTCTAAGTTTATTTGTTTTAGAGTTGCAAGGCTTCCTTTTAATATATCGAAAAACTCATATTATCTCACCATCTTTAAAAACAATTTTTCTTTGAGCACTTTCTCCAATGTTAGGCTCATGAGTTACTATTACTATGGTTTTGCCCATTTTATTTAATTTTTGTAGAATTTCAATAATTTCCTCTTCAGACTTACTATCTAAATTTCCAGTAGGGTTCATCAGCAAGAAATTATACTGGGATTATTTACCAATGCTCTAGCAATAGCAACTCTTTGTCTTTGTCCACCCGATAATTCGTTTGATCTATGATGAACTCTGTCTTTAGTCCGACCATTTCTAAAAAGTTCCAATGCCTTTTGATGCCTATCAGCTTTAGGTACTGACGAATATATAAGAGGCAGCTCAACACTTTTCAAGAGCAGTTAATCTTGGTAATAAATTAAATGATTGAAAAGATAAAACCAATTTTTATTCCTAATCTCGCTCAACTCATCTTCCGTCGATTTTGAAATATCGATGCCATCTAAAATATATTCTCCATTGTATTCGTGGTCAAGGCAACCCTAAAAATATTCATCATCGTAGATTTCCCTGAAACCAGATGAACCCATTATTGCTAAAATTCTCCCTCTTTAACTGTAAAAGAAATATTTTTAAAACTTGTAATTCCATTGAGCCATTGTGATAAGTTTTATTAACATTATTCACTGTTATTACTCATGATTTTTCCTTTTTTCTTTCTTATCTTTTACTGGTGTTTCTTGATTTTGTCCTTGTCCTTCTGCTAAAATTAAACCATCTTTCAATCTAGAATCTGGATTTAAAATCAATTTTTTTCTTTTTCAACAAGCCCTTTTTGTTACAATAATATTATCTCCCATAATATTTTTCACTTCAACTACTTTTCTTTCAACAGCATTTTTATTATTTAAAATGTAGACAAAAATATTCTCCATTTTTCATTAAGAAGAGCAATCTTAGGGTACTATTATATCTGGAGCTTTTTTATTTGTAGTACGGCTTTTTATTTTGAATCCAGGAACTAAAGTTGGTATTTGTTCCTCAGCTTTACATCGGCCTCTAAAACATTTTTCTGAAGTAAGAGTTGATGGTTGATAGTTTTGAAATTTTTAACTATCTTTTCCATCATAAATTTTATTATCATCCGATATATCCTGTCTAACTTTTATATCTTGTCCAACTTGAACAACTTGAGAATTATATTCTGGAATTTCAACAACTATTCTCAAATCGTTTGAATCAATTATTTCAAGCAAGAGAACTATCTGTATCGACCAAATAATTTTCTTGAGCTTTTAAATTTGATACGACACCATTTACTGGACTTTTTATTTCAGTTGCAGTCTTTTTGTAGAACTTCATTAAATTCATCACTATTTAATTGAGAAATTCTCAAGCTATCTTCAAGATTTTTCACTTCATCTCTACTAGCTCCACCAATTTTATAAAGTTCTTGAGTCGTTCTTAAATCTCTTTGAATTTTTGTAAATTAATTCTTTCTTTCTCGATGCTTCCTATCCAACTTATTTTTCATCGTCATCAAAAAGTCATAAGAACTTTGACCTTTCTCAACATAGTCCCCATTTTTATAAAGACTTCTTTAACTTTCAACTTTTTATCAACAAATATTCCTATGGGATTATTTGCTTGATACGTCCATTTAAATTTAATGTACCTCATATCATCACTCTTTTTCAACTTCTACATAGGCATAATCACTTAAATAAATTTTATCATTAGAACTTTTTATTCTTAAAAATAGTAGGCTAGAGCAAGTACTATAATAAGCAATAAAATTATATATTTTATTTTCCCTTTAAATAAATTTTTCAACTTTTCCTCCACTTTAATTTTTTTAATTTTTATCTTATAAATAAAAAGCATTTAAATTATTTTTGCTGTTTCTATTTCTTGAGCAAGATATTTGTTATACTCATCAATAACATCTAAGTAACTAGCTCTATTCAACTCATATTCCTTTTCTTTTATAAGATATTTTTATTGGCAATATCAGTTTTTTATCAGCTATTGAAGCCAATTTTAACAATTCATTGTATTCAGCTTTCAATTTTTCTTTTCAGACTTGATTGTTTTCTTTTCTCTTGCAATTCATTTTTAAATTTTCATTTTCTAGAACATTCAATTTATATTCTGAATCAGTAGAAAAAGTTTTTAGAAAATTTTATACTAAAAATATCTTGATCTCGTAATATCTATCTCCTCTTAAATTTTTATCAACTCTTTTCATAAGCTAAATATAAATCTGGCATAAATCTATCATAGTTCGAATATTTTTTTCCTTTCCTCCGCAACCTGTAAATTTATTTTTTATTTGTTCCAAATCTTTTTCATATAATTAGCTAGTAATGAATCAATATTTATCTTATTAGTTTCAAAATCTGTAAGTTGATAATTTTTAAAATCTATATCAAAATCATTTTTCCCAATTTCACTAGTAGCTATTTAATTTTTGTTTCTAATATATCAATTTGTAATTTTGCATTTTCAGCTTCTAGCTCAACAGATTCCAAATTCTATTTTTGGGCTAGCTCCTAACCTCATAAGATATTTTTGTAATTCAACATCATAATGTTCATAAGATTGTGTACTCTAATTCGTTCCGTACATCTAAAAATATTTTTTTATATAAATTTATTAATTCTATGCTTCTAAGTTCTTATCATAAGAAATTTGATTTAACTCTTGAGATAATTTATTAATTTTTAAATCACTTCTATATTTTTGAATAGAAAACATCTTTTAAATTTTTCTATACCATAACTCAGATATAAGAATTATCTTTTTCCACATAATTAGAATTTACAAAAAGAGATTCAAAAGCTAACTTTCATTTTGCAAAGTTTTATCGTATTTTCTTTCTATCTGGAAATAAATTTTTCACTTGCATTAAAAGTACTTGAAAATAGTCAGCCCATTAAAATCTCCAAGCTTATTATCCAAAATTTTAATATCATTACTTCTCTTTTTGTTTTCAAAATTTTTATATTCATAACTTTGTTTATTATTTTTCTATTTTTAGTGAGTGTCTGCTCAACAGTTAGTGTTTCATTTGCAAAACAACTAGCTGACAAAAATAAAAATAAAAAAATTTTATTTTTCATTACTTACTCCTTACTATAATTTTTTTAAAAGCATTTTTAAATTTTTCTTAAACCATTCTCCTCAAAGATTTAGGTTCTATAATTTCTGCATCATCTAAAAATACGAAAAATATCTTTTGATTTGCTCTTCCGAAGCTTCGAAATCAAATATATCTCCACTTTCTTGTATTAATTTTTGGTCTATTAACTTTTAAATTATTCAAAAAGCTTTTTCCGTTCTCACTAAGTCTTATCTTAACGACTTCCCTTGAGATAAAAAGGATTAAAATTTGCTATAGTATATATATATTCTGCTTCATTCCAATTTCCAAGTTCTGAAGTCGTATAGACAGATTTTTATGGCTCAATTTATAGTTTTTATATTTTTCTTCCTCAAAGTCGTAGTATATATAATTGGCTATTTCTAGGTCTGAACTTCCAATAAAATATGGACTAACTTTTACTTTTTCTATCATCCAGCAAAGGTAAGATAAATATGTCCTGTATCGCCAGATTTATTCTTTTCCACAGCTTCCTTAAAGACGAAAAAGCTCTCTTTTATTTTTGAATTTGTTGCATATCTAATAAGTAACCTTCTCATAAATTCAGATTCATTTTGAGCATTGTTCTCTTAAAAACGTCGTAATATATAAGACTGGCTCTCTTTATTTAAAATTGAATTGTATACTAGATTTTTGAACTTTCTTCAGCAATATTAGGATCGCCCTATAAAATCTTTTGTATTTGTCATTTTAAATTTAAAAATACATAGTTCATAAAACAATTACTTGTTACATTAAAAATCTGCAATATCATTTTTATAATTTCATAAATATTTTTGTGGCAAAGTAACTTTAATTTTTATTCACTTTATTCCTCCAATATATATTTTTAATTGATTGTATTCCTTGTCATTTAATATTGCCTCAATCAAAAATTCCATTATCAACATATTCTTCTGACTTAACTATTGCATTTCTATGAAGATATATTGATAATTGTGTATCCGTATATGGAATTAAAAATTTTACAATTATGAGCCACAGTTGGTAAATTTTCTTTAATTAAATCTATAAGTTCATCCAAATTTTCTTTTGTAACAGCACTCGTTAGTTATGACCATATAATTTGGATATAGCTCTTTAATTTTTGAAATTTTTCCATCTACCTCTTCCTGTGAAAGTTTTTCAACAGCCTTGTCTATTTTATTTAAAACCAGAAAATTTTAACTTTATCAAGCAATTAAGTTCTTTTTAAAACTTCTTCAACAGATGCAATCTGTTCCATAACATCATCTGAAGCAATATCTGCAACGTGTAATATCAAATCTGAAAATATAACTTCCCTCTAAAGTTGACTTGAACGATTCGACTAAATCATGTGGTAATTTTTGAATAAATCCAACTGTATCAGTTAGAGATATAATCTTTTATCTTTTAGTGCTATAGTTCTCGTTGTTGTGTCAAAGAGTAGCAAAAAGCATATCTTTTGATAATACTTCTTCCTTTTTAAAGTTTTATCACTGGGATATAGATCTCACCAAAATATTTCTTAAAGTCGATTTTTCCAACATTTGTATATCCAGCAAAGGATACTCTAGCAATACCAGAATCCTCTCTTCTTTCTCTTTGAGTGCTTCTAATTTTTCTAATTGCTTCAAGCTCGTCTTTTTAGATATGAAATAGTTTTTCTAATATTTCTTCTATCTATCTCAAGTCTCCCTCATTCTTCTGTTCCAACTCCACCACCAAGTCTTGACATCGTAATACCAAAACCTATAAGTCTATTACTTTCATGTATTTCAATTGAGCAAGCTCGACCTGTAGTTTTGCTTCTCTTGTTCTTGCTCTTCTCATAAAAATTTCAAGTATTAATGTTGTTCTATCAATAACTTTTGCAACCAGTCACTTCTTCTAACATTTTCAATTGTAATCCACTTAGTTCTTCATCAAAGATTAGAAGATTAGCTTTCTTTATTTGTCTTGCAAGAGATAGTTCTATGAACTTTCCCAGAACCAATTAAAAACTGGATCAGCTTTCTTTCTCTTTTTGAAAAATTTACCTACAACTTTAACATCATGACATAAAGCAAGCTCTTCTAGTTCGTCCAAATATTTTTCGTCATCAATACCAACAAGAATAGCATATTCACTATCATCTTCTGTTATATTTCTTTTTCTTAAAATTTCTTCGACATCTTTTTACCACTGATAAATAATCAAAATCATTAAATTTTTCAAAAAAAGTTTTTCATAAACTAGTTCATCATTTACAATATTACAAACTGCAACTTCTATATCCAGTAACACCATCATCACTTACACCAATTGACACAATACAGTCTAATTTTTAATTTGATAAGAGCTGAAATATCCAGCAGAAGAAGATGTGGATTTCCACCTGGGTGTGTATGAACAATTCTCACACCTGAGAGTTTTTTCTCATAAACAGGTATGGGTGGAAGATTCACTGTGCTACTATCTCCTATAGAAAATTTCTATAATATTTTTCCTGCTCTATCGATAGCAATATTAATTTCTCTATTTATTTTATTGCTGACATCGACAATGTAGTCTATAATTTCTTGCTCTATAATTTTTCCTTTTTCAATTCTAATTTTAAATAATTCATCAAGATTATTCAAAATATATTCTTTTAGTCCAGCTGTATTTCCACTAATCATATTTCCTCCATTACGATAAAAATATATGCCTCTTTTTATTTTTTTGAAGCTGTTTTCATAGACACTTGTTTTGCATTAATATCAACTATATAATCAGCTGATATCCTATATAAAAATTCTCTCTCTCTCCAATAAATCTTCTATAATCTGTCTTCAGCTTCATTTAATATTGGCCTTGTATTTGAATTTTTCAATCTTAAATACAGGCAATCTAAATTTGGATTTAAATAAACAATATAGGGAAGTCTCTTTTTAATCTTTTAACATTTTCGTTATCTAAAAATTGAGCCACCACCAGTTGCTATGACACAATCATTCTTTGCTAGATTCTTGCAAAATTATTTCCTTTCTAAAATCTCTAAAAATAATTTTGTCCCTTTTTCTTTAAAAATATCAGCAATTGATTTTTTCTTATAGAGCTTCTATAACTTTATCTATATCTACAAATTTCATATCCATCAGCTTTGCAAGGGCTTTTCCAACAGTTGTTTTCCCTGCTACCCATAAAAGCCAATTAATGCTTATGTTATCTTTCATACTTTTTCCTTTTTAATATATTTATTTTTAGTATTTATTATACCATATAACAAAAAGACGACGTCAGTTTTTCCGACGCCGTCATTTTTATTTATAAGGAAAGCATAAAAAGTAAATAGTGAAAAATTAGTCTCTGACGTCCGTATTAGTTTGAAGAGTCTATATTCAGACTCATACGGTTATCAAGAGAATTTATTTATTATATAAATAAAACAAAGAAATGTGATATAATTTATACATAAAATAATGGAGATGAGAATAAAAGTTACACTTGCCTATGAAACAGAACTAGATTTTTATCAAATGGAGAATATATAAAATCAGATATAAAGATTAGAAGTTTTTCAGAAAATGGGAAAAATTTAATAAGAAAATTTGAGGCTGACATAGAAAGGGAGAAAAATTGAGTTATACTCTAATAGCAATGTTGAAAAGAAATATACATTGATAATTGAAAAATATAAAAATAAGGGGAAAAATATGTCTTACTTAACTATTAAAAGTATATTACAAAAAGATATTGAAAAGAAAAATTAATGGGGTTGTAAAGGCAGATAGCAATGAAAAGAACACTGTAATTACAGAATTGAATGAATATGTTGTTACAGAAGAAATTAGAGAAAAGATTAACAAAATTTTTGATAAATATGTTGATTCAATTAATTTTCCAACAGAGGATATGGGAGTATGGATTTCTGGTTTCTTTGGATCTAGGAAATCACATTTTCTAAAAATGATAGGACATATTTTAGAAAAATAAAACTTATGATGGAAAGTTGTAGATTTTTAAAGATAAAAATAGATGATGCAATTTTAATGGGAAATATTGAAAAGCTTCTGAAATTCCAACTGATGTAATTTTATTTAATATAGATAATGTAAGCTGATCAAGACACATATCAAAAATAAAGATAGTATAGCACTTTGCTTTTTGAAAAAATTTAATGAATACCTAGGTTTTACAAGAGATGATATAGAAATAGCAGAATTTGAAAGAAAACTTTTGGGAAGATGGGAAAAATAGAAGAATTTAAAAATTTTTGAAGAAGAATCTGGAAAAACTTGGAAAGATGCAAATAGAAATTTAGATTTTCATTCAGATGACTTTATTGATGTTGTAGAAAATTAGGATGATGAGTAGAGAAAGTGCAGAAAGATGGCTTGAAAGAGATGTAGTTAGGTCTGTAAGTGCTGGAAAGTTTTAGGGATATACTTTGAAAAATTATTTGAAAATGAAAAGATCCTAAAACACAGAATAGTTTTTAGTTGATGAAATAGGTCAATATATTGGGGATAATTCAAAGCTTATGTTAAATTTACAAACCTTGATTGAAACTTTGGGGTTAAATTTAAAGGGAGAGTTTGGGTTGGAGTTACATCACAACAAGATTTAAGTTCTTTACTAAATAATAGTGAACATAGAAAAATGATTTTTCTAAAATTCAAGATAGATTTAAAACAATGCTTGCTTTATCAAGTGGAAATATTGATGAAGTTATTAAGAAAAAGACTGCTTATTAAGATTGAGGGAGAAGATTCTAGAAAAATCTTTGATAAAAAGAGAGTTGAAATTGAAAATTTAATACATTTTGAAAAACAATGACTTTACTCTATATGATGATAATAAAGACTTTTTCAGAAACATATCCTTTTTGTTGCTTATCAATTTAATCTACTACAAAAAGTATTTGAAAAAGTTAGAAATATGGGACATTCTGGGACAACATATGTCAAGAGGAGAAAAGATCTTTATTGAGTTCATTCCAAGAAGCTGGAATAAAAAGTAAAAGATAAAAAAATATAGGAATACTTGTGCCATTTAATTATTTCTATGAATCAATAGAACAATTTTTAGAAGACAATGTAAGAAGACCATTTATTCATGCAAGAAATGAAAAGGGAATAGATGATTTTTGGCTTAGAAGTGTTAAAACTCTTATTCTTATTAAAAGGAATTAATGGGATAGAACCTACTTTTGAAATAATTTAACAAGTTTTATGGTAGACTCTATGGATTGTGATAGGATAGAGCTTGAAAAGAAAATAAAAGCATTAGAAAAACTAGAAAAAGAAGTCTTAATTCAAAAAGATGGAGAAAATTATTATTTCTTAACAAATGAAGAACAAGATATAAATAGAGAAATTGAAAGAGAAGATATTGATTTAAAGAAAATTGATGAAAAGATAGATTCTACATTTTTAAGGAAATATTTACAAAGAATAGTATTCTAATGGAAGAAACAGGAAATAAATATAATTTTACTAGAACTATTGATGAAATAATTTATTCTAAATCGAGAAGATTTAGCAATAACTATTTTTACTGAAAAGAGCAGATGATTATGATAATGTTGCTATCATAGGGTACAAGACAAGAAAGTGATTTAATATTAAGATTAGCAAAAGACGATGAAACTTATAGAAATGAAATTAAACTATTTTTTAAAGGTGGAATCATATATTAGAAATAAACAAAAAGATAATGAAAAGAGAATCTATTATCAGAATATTAGAAATAAAGCAAAAGAGAAAATAAAATAAGAGATAGAAGAATTAAAAAGTGAATTAGAAAGACTTATAGGTGAAGTTTGAAGTCTTTGTTTATGAGCAAAAACAAGATATTAAAAACAAAAGATGCTTCTAAGAAAAATTGAAGAAAGTTTAAAAAGCCTTGGCAAATCACTAGATTTCATAAAAGCAAAACTTGTTAAAAAGCCTTTATGATGAAGCTTTGAAATAAGAAATATATTATCTTATGTTTATGACACAGAAAATGGAATATTGTTTGATATTAAAAAGATGTTGAAAGTAATATAAATTCTGAAGCTATAAAGAAGTATTAGAAAGAATAACATTACTTGAAAAAGAGGAGATACTCCAATAACATTAAAAAATATAAGTGAATATTATTTGAGAAGTCCTTATGGTTGGGGACAACTTACAATCAATGGCTTAGTGGGAGAATTGTGGAAATATAAACTAATAGATTTACAGGAATCAAAAGTCCTTGTTACAGATGAAAATACTGCAACAAATTTACTTATAAAAATTGCAAAATAAAAATCTTGAGAAAAATTGTAATTTCGTTAAGAGAAGAAATGAGATCCTGAACTTATATAAAAAGTTAATAATTTATTAAAAGAAATTAAAACAATAAAAAGAAGACACAGGTGAAGTTAGTCCTGATTCTCCAAAAGAAGATTTATAGAGATATTAAAAGGAAAATTGGAATAGCAAATAGTTATAAAATAGAAATGTGAACATAGTAAGTATCCAGGAAAAAGAAAATTAAAGTGACTGAGTTGAGCTGTTAGAGGAGATTATATTATCTAGAGATAATGCTGAAAAACTCTTAAAGAAATTTCTTAGAAATGAAAGATGAAATATCAAAAGAATATTATAAAGAGTTGATAGAGTTTTTGATTTCTTTACAAGTTCTAAAAAGATAGATATGATAAAGCTCATTGAAAACAAATAAAATAGAAGACTATAAAGATTATATTGGCAGTTTAAAAAGAAACTGATGCTCTATAAAAACAATTGAAAGAAATTAGAAATGATAAAAATATTTACTGAAAAGAATTAGAGAATTTGATAATTTAATTTCTGAATTAGATAAAGCCAAAGATAAAACTAATAGAAATTGAAAAACTTCTTTTAAAGAGAAAAAGTTGAAAAGTATAAAAGAGTTTTCTGAAAAATCAAAAGATAATCCAGAAATAATAAAAATTAGAAGAAAAGTTAAATGAAATTTTTTGAGAAAAAGAAGTTAATAATAAAGATAATTCTAATGATGTGGCAATATTTATGGAAATCTAAAAAGTTAGAAAATATTATTAATAATTTTGAGAAGATTATAAAAATTCTGCTAAAAAGAAAATTGAGAGTTAGAAAATTATCTTAATGAAGGTTTAGAAGATAAAATCTGATATTGATGAGCTTAGAAAAAGTATAAAATCTACATACAATAATTATCCCAAAAGATGAAATAGCTAAAAGTGTATGTAAAAACAAATGTCAGTGTAACTATTGCAAAAGCAATTAAAGATAAAGAAGATTTTTAATGCTGAAATCAATGGAAAAGCTAAGAAAAAGAAAGAGTGAAATTAAGAAAATTTCTATAAACTCTAAAAAGTAATTATAGAGGAGAAGATGAAGTGAAAAGAAATATATTTCAAATATTGAGAGAGATATTGAGTTAAAAATGAAATGCTTGAAGCTTTATTAAATAATAAGATTATTGATATTGGATAATTGGAAAGATTGAGGTTCTACTGAGCCTCAATTTTTATATCCGTATTTTTACGGATAAATTTGCAAATAATATATAAATAATATATATTAATAAACAACAGCATATAGCTGTTATTATTAAGAGGTTAAATATGTATAATAGAATTTGAAAAGTAGAAGGATTTAAAAATTTTGAAAAGAAATTAATTTTTGATTTGAGTAAAAAGAGAAACTATGCTTTGAGTGAAAAATGCAGTAAAGGATGGAGTAGTTAAAACAGGGTTTTGATATATGGAATTAATGGAAGTGGAAAGTCAAATTTGGGTTCAGCTATTTTTGATATAATTTTTACATTTAACAGAAAAAGAAAAACTTGATTAATCTATATAGTCACTTATTTAAATCTTTCTACTAGTAACATTATGGCAAATTTTTATTATAAATTTAAGTTTGAAGATGATATTTTAGAATATGAATATCAAAAAGATCAAGCTACAAAATTTATGAGAGAAGTTTTAAAAATAAATAATAAATTAATATCGATTATAACTATATAACAAATGAAGCTGAATTAAAGTTAGAGGAACAGAGAATTTGAATAAAAACCTTAATGGAAATAATATTTCTTTTGTAAAATATATTAATAATAATATAAACTGTAAAAGCAGATAGACGAACAATTTAAAATATTATTGATTTATAAATTTTGTAGATAATATGCTAGTGCTTCTTCGATGGAAATTTTTATCAAGGTTTTTAAAAAGGGAGTTGAAAAATCTTTCATGAAATAATATTGAGTAAAGGAAAATTAAAGGGATTTTGAAAACTTCTTAAAAGAAGTTGGAATATTTTACGTTAATAGACATTGAAAAGATAGAAATGATATACTGTAAATTCAAAAGTGTAAAGTTGATTTTGAAATTGCATCTAAAGAATAGCTTTTGACTTTATTCTATTCATAGTAATAAGTTTTAGATAAAAGCTTTCATATTAGTTTTCTTATAGATGAATTTGATGCTTTTTACCATGTAGATTTAGATGAGTTGCAGAAAAATTACTAAATTAAATATATGTCATTTTAACTACTCATAATTACAACTATAATGACTATGATGATGAAGACCAGATTGTTATTTTGTATTGTCTGAGGAAAAATAAAATCTCTTCCCAGATTTGATAGAAAAGTAAATTAAGACAGGCTCATAATTTAGAAAAGATGTATAGAGCTGAAGCTTTTTAATATGAGTAAAAATAAAAATATTTGTCATTTTTATATAAACCGACATTTTATTGTCGGTTTTGAATGTCGTTTTAATAAAATAGAGGGAGTCTTGGAGGGTAGAAATGAAACTTTCAGATATTAAAAAGATAGCACATTCTATTTTACAAAATCAAAAATGTTGAAAATAGTTTTATTGAATATAAAAATCAATAAATTTTAAAGACAAAATTCTAAAAAAACTGCCTGTGCTTTTTGCTAATAACTATATGAATAATGAAATAAATTTCTTATTTATAGGTGTTGAAGAAGTAGATAATAAAGAAAATGGAGAAAAAGCAATACCTAAAAAGACCAATTAGTGGAATAAAAAGAATCTATGATTGAGGGATTGAAAATGATTTAAAATCTCTTCTTTCAAATATCAATCCTAAAAATCAATTATCATATTATACAGGATAAAATTGACAATAAGTATTATCTTGTTGTTGCAATAGAGCAAGGTTCTAACGGACCTTATCAAACAAATGAAAAGAGCTGAGAAAGATAAAGAAATAAAATTAAAAACAGGAAGATATATAAGAATAAGTAGAGATACAAAACTTCCAAATCCAACAGAAGAATTTGAATTATTAAAGAAATTTGCTAATTTTTCTTTTTAGTTCTGATTTGAATAATACAGCAACTATTGATGATTTAAACTATGAGTATATGAAAGAATATTTAGTTCAAACTAATGCAAAAGCAAGATATCAGAAACATGTCTAAATGGATATGGCAAAGAGTATGGGGCTTGTAAGTGAAAATGAATATGGTTCTTATAGAGCAAGGAATTTTGCTGTTTTAATGTTTGCAGAAACTCCTAATAAATTTATTCCTAATGCACATGTAGAAATTATTAGAGAAATAGTTGGAACAGATAAAATGGAAGCTAAAAAGGTTTGATGGACCTGTTTGGTTGCAAGTGAAACAAGTTAATAGATATTTTGAAGATAATATTATGGCTTCATATACAATAAAGGGAAGCAGATAAAATAGAACATAGAATTGTTTATAATTATCCATTGACTGCTTTTGAGGAGTTAGCAACTAATGCTATTTTACATAAAGAATACGATACTCCTGAATATGTTGGAATATATATTTATAGAGATAGAATTTCTTTTGTAAATCATAATAGACCTTTGCCTCCTGTAACTATTGAGCCTTAAATAATAATAGGAGTTTTGATAAAAAGACAATACTTGAATAAAGAATTAAAAAGATATGTTTTTCTCATTAAACTTGATTGAATCTTATGGTTCAGGAATAAGAAGAGCAAAAGATGCTTTAAAAATAATGGTTCACCAAAAATTAAAAATTTTATCCTGATAATGATGTTGATAACTATACAAATGCCATTATGGAGATTAATAGGAGTTTTTAATATTAAAAATACTACTCAAGAAACTACAAAAGAAACTACCAAAAGAAACTACCAAAGAAACTACCAAAGAAAATGAAAATATAGTAGATAAAATACTCACTTTAATGCTGGAAAATCCTAAAAATTACAGCCAGAACAAATAGCAAATAATTTAGAAAATATTTCAGCAGAGGGTATTCGTTATCATATTAGAAATTTAAAAAAATTAGGAAAAATTAGAGAGAAGGTTCAACAAAAATCTGGAAAATGGATAGTAAAGGGAGAGAAAATGAATAAAAGTAGTTTAAAAACTTTTTGCAATAGAAGCCAGAAATGAATTAATGGAAAAAAATGAGAACAAGGCTTGATATTCTTGGAATAACTAAAAATGGAATAGAAAAAAAGCTAAAGTTGTAGGAAGAGAAGTAGAAATAAATGGAAGTCTTTACCCTAAGGAAAGTTACAATAACTTTAGTAAGAAAATATAAACAAATAGGCTATGAAGAACTTGTTGAAGAAAGCGCATATACTTGGTTTAACAGACTTACAGCTCTAGCATTTATGGAAGCAAATGAATATATAGATGAAAAATGATATTTAATAATGGTCTTAAAAATGAGCCTGGAATAATTGATAACTATTATGACTTTGAATTCTTTAAAGAATTTAGATAGTGAATTACAAAAAGAATTACATGATTTAAGAGATGAAAATACAGCAAATTCAATAGAAAAACTGTATTCTATTTTAGTTGAAGAGAAAATGTGAAGAATTATCAGCTATTATGCCATTTATGTTTAAGAAAAAAAGGGACTTACTCAGATATTCTATTTCCAACAGGTCTATTATTAGAAAAACTCTCTATTAGTGAGAATCAGAGAAGAAATAGGAAAGAAGCTCCAATAGAGTTAATAGGTTGGCTTTATCAATACTACAATTCAGAAAAAGAGAAGTTGTATACGATGGTAGTATGAAAAAGAAAAAATAAATAAAGAATACATAGCTCCAGCAACTACAATTATTTACCCCAGATTGGATAGTAAAATATATGGTAGAAAACTCATTAGGAAAAACTCGCTCTAGAGTCAACTGGAATAAATGAAAGCCTAAAAGGCTAATTGGAAATACTATATAGAATCAGAATTAGATGAAAAGTTCAGAAAAAAATAAAAGATAGAAGATGTAAAAGATATTGGATCCAGCAATGGGTAGTGGACATATTCTAGTTTATGCTTTTGACTTACTATTTGAAATATATGAAAATCTTGGTTGGAGTACAAAAGATACAGTGTTATCAATATTAAAAAAATAATCTATATGGTTTAGAGATAGATGAAAGAGCAGGGCAATTAGCTTCATTTGCACTTATAGATGAAAGCAAGAGAAAAATTCTCAAGACTATTCTCAGTATTGAAAAAGAGAAGAAACTTTTTAAATTGAATACCTTAATAATTGAGGAAAGTAATAAGTCTATCTGAAAAGAAATTAAAAATAGAGGTAAAAGATAATAACTTAAATAATCTTAGTAAAATAATAGAAAAAATTTTGAAGATGCCAAAAGAATATGGAAGTATCTTAAAAATTAGAAACTATTGATAAAGAAACATTAGAAAAAGAATTTAATCTATTAAAAAGAAAGCTTAAATAATAATGAACAAGAAACATTGATATTCAATGAAGATGAGTTAAATATCAGTATAGAAGAGATTTAGAACTAATTGAAAACTTAATAGGGACAACATATAGCACTAACAAATAAATATGAAGTAGTAGTAACTAATCCTCCATATATGGGAAATAGTAGAATGAATACTGTTTTAAAAAATATATGAAATAAATTATTCTGATGTAAAGAATGATTTATTTGCAGTATTTTATAAAAATGTGGTGAAATAACAAAAGAAAAAGGTTATTTAGGTTTTATGTCTCCATTTGTATGGATGTTTATAAAATCATATGAAGAGTTAAGAAAAAAATCTTTATTGAGCAGAAAACTATATCAAAGTTTAGTTCAATTTAGAATATTCAGGTTTTGAAGATGCAACAGTGCCTATTTGTACTTTTTGTATTACAAAAATAGTTATACAGATAAAAAGGGAATATGTAAGACTTTCAGATTTTAAAGGTGCTAAAATCAACCTATAAAAACATTAGAAGCTATTCAAAAATCCAAATTGTGGTTGGAGATTTCAAGCTAAACAAAAAGATTTTGAAAAATACCAGGAAGCCCAATAGCTTATTGGGTTAGTGATAAAATAAGAGAAATATTTGAAAAAATCAAAAAGTTAGGAGAAGTTGGAGAGGCAAAAAGTTGGATTACAAACAGGGAGATAATAACAGATTCTTAAGATTATGGAATGAAGTAAATTGTAATAAAATTGGATATAATATAGCAAATTCACAAGAAGTCTTAGAAAGTAAAAAGAAATGGTTTCCATTTAATAAAAGGTGGAGAATTTAGAAAATGGTATGGAAATCAAGAATACTTAGTTAATTGGGAAAATGATGGATGTAAAATTAAAAATTTCTATGATGAGAAAGGAAAGTTAAGATCAAGACCACAAAATACTGAATATTATTTTTAAAGAATCTATTTCTTGGGGGTTAATAACATCTGCAGGCTCTTCATTTAGATATTTTCCAAAAAGGATTTTATCTATGATGTATCTGGAATGAGTTATTTTTAGAAAATAAATTTAACTATTTAGAATTTTAAATACAAAAGTTTATAGTGACTTTACTAAAATTATCAAATCTACTATAAATTTTACAAGTTGGAGATGTTTTAGCTTTACCTGCAACTGAAAATAAAAATGAAAAATTTAATAATTTGGTTCAACAAAATATATCTATCTCAAAAGAAGAATGGGATTCTAGAGAAACTTCTTGGGATTTTTGAAAAATTATCTTTTATTGATGGAAAAGATTTAAAGAGTGCTTATGAAAATTATTGTTCTCATTGGAAAGATAATTTTTGTTCAGCTACATAAAAATGAAGAGGAATTAAATAGACTTTTTATAGAAATTTATGAGTTACAAGATGAAATGGATGAAAAAGTTTCTTTTGATGATATTACTATTTTAAAGAAAGAAGCTAAAAATTGTTGAGATAGATAATAGTAAGGCTAAGGAATTTTCTAGTGAGTCAGAAAAAAATATCTATATGATAGAGGAGTTAGTTTAGAATTTCAACAAAGATGAACTTGTAAAACAATTTTTATCTTATGCTATTGGCTGTATTATGGGAAGATATTCAATAGATAAAGTCAGGACTAATTATGGCAAATAGTGATGATATTTTAGAATTATCTTCAAAATAAATTCCTTGTTAAAGATGCTAATGGAGATATAAGACAACAAGTTAAAACTGAATTTCTTCCTGATGAATTTGGAATTCTACTAATAACAGCTGAAAAAGATTTTCTCAAATGATATAGTTGAAAAGAGTAAAAAGAATTTGTAAAATTTGTTTATGGAGAAGAAAAGTTTAAAAGATAATCTTAACTTTTATAGCTGAAGCGCTAGGGAATAAGGATAATAAAAACCCTGAAGAACTCATTAGAGCATATTTTATTAAAGATTTCTATGCAGATCATTTACAAAGATATCAAAAAGAGACCTATCTATTGGTTAATGAATAGTGGAAAGAAAAAAATGCTTTCTCTTGTCTATTCTATATGCATAGATATGAACCTTTAACAGTTGCAAGAGTGAGAACAGATTATTTGATTCACTTATCAAGAAATGCTTGAAAACAAAAAGAAAATTTATAGAAAGACAGTTGTATGCTGAAGATATAACTGCAAAAGAAAAGAAAAATGTTGAAAAAAGAATTAAAAGATCTTGATGTTTTACTAAAAAGAATTAAGAGAATATGCTAATGAAGTAAAGCATATTGCTGAACAAAAAGATAGCATTAGATTTAGATGATGGGGTCAATGTCAATTATGAAAGATTAGGGGCTATTCTTAAAAAGAGGTAAGGGGAATGGAAAATATAAAGGTAAAAAAATATGGGATGCTGAACCAAGTGAATTATTACTTAAAATTAAAGAGATGTTAGAAAAACAAAAAGATAGATATTAGTGAGAATCAGAAGATGAATATGATATAGTTATTTGTAGTGAAAATGTCTATAAAAATGATAAGGCTATATTTATTCAAGGAGCTATGAATCAAAAATCTCCTGAAAAAGATATTATCTCACTTATTACTTATTACTGATAAAGTTAAATGTTACTGTATTTATAAAAATGAAAATTTACCAAATGAAAATTTTGGATTTAAAATCAGGAAAACTATACTGATGAGGCATATAGAATGCCAAATTTTTATAGAAAATAAAAACAGAAATATATAGAAGATTAAGTATAATTGCTATATTTGAAGTAGCTGTTAATCCAAAAGTATTCAATAGAAAGAGATTAATTTTGAATGTTCATTGGAAGAATTAGAAGATATTTTTAGAAGTAAATTATAATATCTGGGAACAATTTAAAGAAAGATAATGATAATATTAATTACATTGAAGTATATCAAAATTTGAAAAGATAAAATTTCTAACTTTTTGCTTATTTTAATTCTATAAATGATATAGGAGATATTACCGATGAAAATTTTATATGGAAGTATATATAATTATATTTCAGATTCAAGTCAATATTTTAGAAAATAAAAGAAAAATATATTATTAATATAGAAGCACCTATTAACAAAGATAAAAATTTTATTAAAAATAATAGAATTTTTATCAAATATTACCAAGAACAAAAATTTGATAATATTTCTCTAGCTATTGAATATTATATTATAATATCTAGAAATCCAGAAAGAGCAGGAAATAAATAATACTAATTTATATTACTATTATCCAGCTTTTTCACTATTTAAAAGAACAAATTTAATATAGAATTCTCTAATACTAAAATGGATGATGAAATTAATATTTTAAAAACAGAACTATCTACAATGGAAAAAAACTATTCCTAAAAGAAAAATGAAAGTTCTAAATTATATGAAAATCTACCTCAGATGAATTTGATATTTGGAAAAATGATTTTAAAGAAAATATAAATGATTGGAGAATGAGATTGATGAAATGGAAAGAAAAGATGGAGAAAAAAAACTTACTATTTTGGAAAAAATACATATAAAGAAAAAGTTAAAATTAGAAGCACCCTGAAAACATTATGGAACGAAAAAGGCTGAAAAATTATGGATGTGCTTATAAATTGTGGGGATTTTTGTAATTTTATTATCTACTAGCTATTGTATATTTTGTAAATAAAATTATAACAGAATTTTTATTTTTAATAGTAAAATAAATAGTATTTCGGATAATGATATATTAAACTATTTTCCAAAAACTTTTCCTTTTTGTAGGGAATACTTTCATTGGCTTTGTATGTTTTAAGGGTTTTTGTTAAAATAACATTATCTAATAAACATTTACAATTAGAGTGTGAACAAAAAGCAGCACTTACAAGATTTTTATCAAGCATTAGTACATGATGGGCAAAAATATAAATGAAAATGAAAGATTGATTATTTTTAATGCCTTATTTAGTAAAACTGAATCTGGATTAATAAAATTAAGTGATACACCTAATGACATAGAAAATATTATTTTTCAATTTTATCTAAAAATAATAAATAAAAATTAAATGAGGGGATTATACGAAATTAAAACAATTAAAAATTATTAGAGATTATAAAGGAAAAGAATTATGTAGAACTTGGAAAATTTGACATCATTAGAATAGTTTTATATAATAAATTACTTCTAGTGAAAGGAGGAGTCCATATGAAGAAAAATCCCAATAGGAATAAACGATTTTAAAACCTTAATTGAAAATAATTATTACTATATTGACAAAAACAAAACATATAGAAGATCTTTTTAGAAGATGGTTCAGAAGTTATTTTTATTCACTCGTCCAAGAAGATTTGGAAAAAAACATTAAATATGTCAATGATAAAATATTTTTTGATATTGAAAATAAAGAAGAAAATAAAAAGTTATTTAATAATCTATATATGAAAAAAATCTAAATATATAAGTGAACAAGGTAAAATATCCAGTTATATATATTTCGTTTAAAGATTTAAAATCTAAAAATTGGGAAGGACTATTTTCAAATTAAAGAATCAATTAAAAAGATTTATATAAACAATTTCTTTATTTAAAAGATAGTTTAGATGAGATTTCACAAGAAAGATTTTTAATAAAAATTATATATATGAAAGATAGATGCTAACTATGAATTTTTCTTTAAAATATTTGACTGAATACCTATATAAATATTATAAGCAAAAAGTCATAGTAATTATTGATGAATATGATAGCCCTATTGTAGATTCTTATGAAAAATAATTATTATGATGAAGCAATAATGTTTTTTTAGAAATTTCTATAGTTCAGTTTTTAAAAAGATAATCAATATTTAGAAAAGAGGCTTTTTTTAACTGGAATATTAAGAGTTGCTAAAGAGGGAATATTTTCAGGTTTAAATAATTTGGAGATTTGTAGTATATTAGATAATAAATACTCATCTTTTTATGGTTTAACAGAAGATGAAGTTTTTAAAAATCATTAGATTATTTTTAATATGGAATATAAATTGAATGAAGTAAAAAAATTGGTATGATGGATATAAATTTGGAAATAAAGAAATTTACAATCCTTGGTCAATTTTAAATTGTATAAATCAAAAAGAAATTGGAGCATATTGGGTAGGAACTTCAAATAATTTTTTAATAAATAATATTTTTAGAAAATGCAGAAGCTAGTATATTTGAAGAACTTGAAATTACTATTTTCTGATAAAAAGAATTGAAAAAGACTATCTATTCCGATTCTAATTTCTATAATATAAGAAATCCTCAAGAAATATGGCAGTTACTTTTACATACTGGATATTTAACAACAAAAGAAAAACTTGACAGGAATTTTTTTATTCTTTAATTATTCCAAATAAAGAAATTAAAGATTTTTTTGAAAAGAAGTTTTATAGGAAACTTTCTTTAGGAAATGAAGACACTTTTTAAAGTGATGTTAAATGCTTTATAAAAAAAGATATAGTTAATTTTTGAAAATAACTTTACAAAAATTTTTAGAATTAAGTTTTAGTTATTATGATATTGGGAGTGAAGAAAAATTTTTATCATAATTTTTATTTTAGGAATGGTTTTATCTTTAAGTGATAAATATTATGTAAAATCTAAATAGAGAAAGTGGCTATGGAAGATACGATATTCTTCTGGAGCCAAGAAATAAAAAGGAAACTGCTTTTATTTTAGAATTTAAAGTAGCAAAAACTGAAAATGAAATAGATAAAAATACAAGAAGCATTGAAACAAATTGAAGATAAAAAATATGATATTGAATTAAAAACAAAAAAATATATTTGATATTTTTAAAAATTGCTTTTGTATTTTTATGGTAAAAAGTAAAAAGTTAAAAATTTATAAATAATTAAATTATATCAAGAAGAGAGGAGAATTATTAATGAAAGCAACTGAAAGATTGTAGAACTTATTTTCAGAAGTAAATACTTTTTAGTATACCAGTATATCAAAAGAAACTATAATTGTGGGAGAAGCAATGCCAGATTTTGTTTGAGGATATTTTTAAAAGCCGGTAAAGATAAAGAAATATTTTTCACATTTTATAGGTATAGTATATATTCATGAGAGGTGTTTACTACAACTGGTTCAAAAGAGTTTTATATTATCGATGGACAGCAAAAGAATGACAAGTTTAATGTTGTTATTTTTATCTCTTTATAATAAATTATATTGAAGAAAATGAAGCTGAAAGAATATATGAATGTTATATAGTAAACAAGTTTGCTAAAAAGATATAAAGCTAGAAACTTTTTATCTTCTGAAGAAAATATATTTATCTTAGATAAAAATATCTAAAGGAAATTTTAAAAAGATTAGAAGATTATCAAGATAGAAATATATTATTACTTATTTTTCAAAAAATGAGTTAGAAAAATTAAACGAAATAGAAATTAAAAATTTTTAGAAGGAGATTGATAAATTATTATATGTAGATGTGCATGAAAAAGGAAAAGATGATCCCAAAAATATTTGAAAGTCTAAATTCAACTGGTTTAGATTTATCTCAAGCAGAGTTTAATAAGATTATATATTAATGAATTTAGATAGAGAAAGTCAAAATGAAGTATATCACAATATGGATACCTATTGAAAGAAAACTGTCAGTTAGGTGATGGAAATAAAATTACAAGCTATGTGTCTGATTTTATCAGAGATTATTTAACATTAAAAATAATGGATCCCTAATAAGAATAAAAATATTTGAAGAATTTAAAAATTTTATAATAATAAAGTAGAGGTTAACGAAAAACAAATTAGAGGACATTAAAAATATTCAGAAGCTTACTCTAATATAATAAATCCTGATTTAGAGAGGAAAAGAAATAAAAAGAATTAAGAATTATTTAAGAATGTTAGATCAAACTGTAATTAATCCTTTTTAATAGGAATATAGTGAGATTATGAGAAAAAGAAAAATTTCTAAAAGATACTTTAAAGATTCTAGAATTATTACAAAAGTTATTTATGGAGAAGATTTATAACTGGAGAGCCATCTAATGTCTTTAAATAAAATTTTTCCAAACAATGTATTCTAAAGTTTCTAAAACTGGAGATTGTTATTTAAATCCTGGATTTAATAAATCAAACTTTTCCAAATAATGAAGAACTAAAAAGTGCTCTAAAAATAAAAACCTTTATATAAAGATAAAGCTAAACCAAAGATATGTATTTGAAAAAATGAAAATCTATAATCATTAATGAATTAATAGAATTTTTAATAATGAGAAAATAACAATAGAGCATATTTTTCCACAAAAACCTAATAAAAGTTGGAAGAAAAATATTCAGAACATGAATTAGAAGAAATGAAAAATTTTAAAAAGATACTATTTCAAACTTGACTTTAACAGGAAGTAATATTATTTTAGGTAATAAAAAGTTTTTCTTTGAAAAAGAGATGAGCCTATTCATGGTTTTTAAAAATAGTAAACTATTTTTAAATAAATATTAGGAAATTTAAATGAATGGAATTTGTCAACTATGTCTGAAAAGGTTTGATATATTATTTGAAGATATTATTAAAATTTGGAATAGACCAGAAGAAGATAATGTTGATATTGAAAAATAACTTTTGTATTAAAAATATCATCTTCATCTTCAGCAGGAACTGGAAAAATTACTTTCTGGTGATAAGTTTAAAATTTTAAAAAGGAAGTACCATATCAAAATCAATTTCAAATAATATTAATACTGTAAAAGATTTATTAATAAAGGGGTATACTAGAAGAAACTAAAGAAAAATTATATTTTTAAAGAAGATTATATAACTACTTCTCAAGTGCAGCAGCAAAATTAATTCTAGGAAGAAATGCTAATGGCTGGAAAGAATGGAAAACATTTGATGGAAACTTTTTAAAAGTGAATTTAGAAAAGTAAAAATGTAAAACTGCAATAAACTATTTGCAGTTTTTATGTCCCAAATATTGAAATTTTTGTCCCTACTATGTTATAATGATTTTGAAGAAAATATAGTGGGAGGTGGAAAAATGAAAAAGGAAATGTTGTAAATTTAATAAAATATTATTCTGAAAATAATGATTTAGCTTTTTAGAAATGAGGCTTATGAAATAGCCAAAAGATTTTTGATAAAACTGAGGATTATCAATTAGCTGAATATATTATGGGATTACTTTCTGATGTAAATACTTTTTATTCCTCAAATAGATGAAAAATAAATTACTATTTCTAAAAAATTAAGAAATAAATGATGAACCTTTACCGCTTCCTGATGAAATTAAGAAAGATGTTATTGGGATAGTAAATGCTGTTGGTCATAATATAGGGATAGATAGAATTTTTATTTTCAGTGTGCACCAGGAACTGGGAAAAACAGAAACAGTAAAAACAACTTGCTAGAATATTGGATAGAAACTGTTGCAGTGGATTTTTGCATATATTATAGACAGTAGATTAGGATGAAAGCAACTAAAAATATTTCAAAACTGTTTGACATGAAATTAACTCCTTTTCCTAGTCCTGAAAAAGTAATTATCCTATTTGATGAAATAGATTCTATTGCATTAGATAGAACAAATTCAAAAAGATATAAGGAAATGGGAAGAGCTACGACAGCTGTTTTAAAAGGTTTGGATAATTTAAATCAAAAATTTGCTTATAGCAACTACAAATCTTTTTAGTCATTTTGATAAAGCACTGGTAAGAAGATTTGATTCGTGTAATAGATTTTAATAGATATTCAAGAGAAGATTTAATTGATATATCTGAAATAATATTAAATTACTACTTATCAAAGTTTAAATTTGCAGAAAAATATTCGTCTTTTTAGAAAAATATTTTCTCTTATAAAAAGGAAATTCCTTATCCTGGAGACTTAAAAATCTTATAAAAACATCAATAGCTTTTAGTAGTCAAATGATGAATATGACTATTTAAAAGACTATACTCTTCTCTAGTCAGTGTAATAAAGATTTAAAAACGATGCAATTACAAGGTTTTGACTGTAAGAGAAATAGAAATATTAACAGGTGTTTCTAAAAGTCAAGTCTCGAGGAATTAAAGGGGAGATAGGAGTATGAATAATTCTTCAACTAAAAAGGTAAATTTGAGCAAAAGACAAAATGAATCTAAACCTGGAGCTTCAAATATTCCAAAGAGTTAAATTAGAACATTTAAAAAATTGAAAGATAATTTAATTAATGTTAGGAAATTTTTGGGAAAAATGAAAAACTTTTAATTAATCCATTAATAAGTTTATATTATAGAACTGTTGTTGCAAAAGCAATAGAGTAAAGCTATTCTTGAAACTTCTTCAAAGAAAAATATATGATAGTATTGTAGAGCAAAAATTTTTCCTGATTCAGACATTAAAAACATATAATTACTCATTGCATAAGTAATAAAGTTTTTAGATGATGCAATAATTAATTTAGAAACTGTCATTAATCTTTTTATAAAACATTTGGAGAAGTTATAACTCATGAACAAAATAGGAGATATAAATAACAAAAATATGAACATATTTTTAGCTCTACTATCCTAGAACAAGATTTGTAAATACTATTGTAGATTCATATTATTTAGAAAGTTTTGGTGTTGAAAAATAATACTTCCTTGGAAGAAAAAGCAATTATTACATTATATAATACAGGAGTAAAGACTTCTGAAATAATGAAACAATTAGAAATTGATTTTTAGAAAGAAAAGTATTGATGAAACAACTATTTTATTAGACCCCACTCAGTATAAAGCTTTTAAAGAAAAGCACCCTATTTAATATCTATGGCAGTGAGTGATATATCTGTTTTGAGATAAAGATGATATTTTTGAAGAAAATAAAGATTATGCTATAAGTGTTCCTAAACCTAAAATGAACCTGTGATAGGTGTTATAGACACTATGTTTGATACCAATGTTTATTTTTCTGAGTGGGTAGGAATTTAAAAACATATGCTAGAAAAAGATATTCCATTAGATTCGAGATGATTATTATCACATGGTACAGAAGTTTCATCTATCATAGTTGATGGAGCAACAATAAATCCAAATTTAGATGATGGTTGTGGAAGATTTAAGTTAGACATTTTGGAGTAGCAAAAAAGTGGTAGTTTTTAGCTCATTTATAGTTTTGAAAGCAATAAAAAGAAATAGTTGAGAAAAATAAAAGACATAAAAAGTTTTGGAATTTATCTTTAGGGTTCAGCTATGGAGATAAATTCTAATTTTATATCTCCAGAAGCAGCAATTTTAGATAAAATTCAATTTGAGAAATGATATAATTTTTTGTGGTTGCTGGAACAAATAAACCTAAAGATTCAAATGTATTGGAGCACCTGCTGATTCAATAAATTCTATAGTTGTAAATTCTGTTAGCATTAGTAATAAACCAGTTGATTATTCAAGAGAGGGTTTAGTGTTATCATTTTTTAACAAACCAGATATAAGTTATTATGGTGGAGATCGTGAACAGAGAATTAGAACTTGTTCTCCCTATGGGGAAACAATGGTTGCTGGAACTTCATTTGCAGCACCTTGGATAAGTAGAAAACTAGCATATCTTATTAATATCTTAGGGTTTATCTAAAAGAAACTGCTAAGAGCTTTTAATTATTGATTCTGCAACTGGTTGGAATAAACAAGCATATCCATCATTACTTATAGGATATGGAGTTGTTCCTATTAAGATTAGTGATGTTATAGAAAGTTCTAATGATGAAATTAAATTTCTTATTGATGGGATTTCTGAAAAAGTATGATACCTATACTTATAGTATCCCTGTTCCTGATGATGGAAATAATCAACCATTTATATCAAAAAGTAACCTTATGTTATTTTCCCCAAATTGTAGTAGAAATCAAGGAGTTGATTATACAAATACAGAAATGGATATAAAATTTGGAAGATTAGATTAAAAAGGGAAAAAGAAAGAATAGATATTGAAGATATAAATGATAATAAGCAGTCTGAAAACAAATTATTATTTATATGAAGAAGATGCAAGAAAACTATTTAGAAAAATGGGATAATATAAAAACATAAAAAGAGTATATAGAAACAAAAAGGTGGGAAAAGGCGAGGTAAAAGAAGAAAAAGAAAATCCTCTATGGGGAATTAGTATAAAACAAAAAGAAAGACTTGAATTCTAAAGATGGAAAAAGTTTAAAAATTTGGTCTTGTTATTACTTTTAAAAAGAAATTAATGGAGTGAACAGAATTGGAGCAATTTATTCAGCAATGTTTATTTAAAGGTTGGCTAGTAAATAGAATTAATGTTGAAAAATAAAATTGATATTTATAAACTAAAAGCTGAAGAAGAAATTATTTTTGAATAAAAATGTAAAAACTGCAATAAACATTTGCAGTTTTTGTTTTTAGATATACTAAAAATTAGAAAGATATTGAAAGGACAAGATTATGGAAATAGATAAAATTAAAGAAATGCTTGAATATAGATTTAGTTTAACTACCGAACTCCACAAAAAGACATATAATTTTTTGGTATGATTCAAAAAGAATTTAAAGATTTAATTGATGAACTAAATTTAACTGATGTAAAAATAATTAAATTAACTAAATCTACTGATAAAAAGGAGAAGCTATCTACACAAATATATTTAAAAACAAAAATATACTTTAGAAGTTATTGATACTGAGTCTAATTATTTAATTTATAGTGAATATCCTAGAGCTGTTGACAGTGAAAATTATCTTTTTAGATATAGAAAAATACTCAGAATTTTTGAAAACAGATAAATCAGCAATGATAGTTGAAGAGTTAAAATTAGATAGAACTAATTATAGATTTGGGGAAACTGTAAGGGAATATTCAAGTTTTTGCTAATAAAGAAAGAAGAGAAAAATTAATAAAAATTAATTGAAAATCCAGAATCTTTAGATGATGAAGAATTTAAACTTTTAATATTGACCACTATTTCTGGTGCAAAAACAGTTGACATTTTAGAAATATTAAAAAGTATAATTTTAAATGAAATAAATTACAAGATATTGAAAAATGGATGAGTTTAGAATTTTTATTTACTGAGATAAAAAGAAATTTGATGTTGAAGTAACTAGTTTTTGAGCAATTTTTAAAAATTCTTATGGTAACTCATTTTTACTTTGAATTAGGAAAAACCTCATACTAAAATTTAGAAAAATTATTTTAAGAGGCAGAAAAATGAGTTATATATCTTTACTGATTCATTGTTGCAAAATAAGCAAAGTTCTGAAATTATAAGAGTTGAATTTTATGAACTTGCCAAAGATTTGAATATAAAAAGACAGAATAGATGAATTAGAGCTAGATTATTCTATAAAAAGGAACTGTCTTTTTGAATATTTTTGATAAGGTTATCATAAAAGATATTATAGAGGTTTTTAATTCAGAAATTATTGATTATGATAAATATAAAAATATATAGAGATAAGATTGGATAATTCTTTATGGAGAGAGAATATCAACACTTTTATAATGTATTGTTAGCTGTTAATGATTTTTAGAATAAAAAGATTCTTTAATAATTGAGGATAGAGAAGAATTAAAGAAATTTTTTAAAGATTATACTAAAAATTATTTCTTAATAGATAAGTTGTATAGAGATTTTTATTATTCCTATGATAAAAATAAAAATAGTGAATTAGCACCTCTTTTTGACACTTTAAAATCTAAAAATAGATAAATTTTTGTAAATTGATTATCTTGAAAAATTATTGACTTTTATGGGTCAAGTAAGGTATATGAAAAAGAAAAATTACACTCAACAAAGGGTTTTTACATAATATAGAAAAAGCTGATGTTAGGACAGTTGTTATAATTTCAGATGCTTTAAGATATGAAGTTGGATATGAGATTAGTCAAAAAATTAAGAAAAAGAAGCTAATGTTAAAAGAAATAAAAATAGAAGCTATGCTAACAGATTTGCCAAGTAGAACTTTCTTAGGAATGGCGAATTTATTACCTTTGTAAAAAGGAAAGAGATATTGATTTAGTTTCTGCTAAGGTATTCATTGATGGTATTGATAGTCAAGGAACAGAAAAATAGAGAAAAATATTAAAAACTAGTTGTGAAGAATCTTCAGCTATTTCTTTTGATAATTTTTATAAAATGAATAGGGACTAAACAGGAAGAATTTATAAAAGGAAAAAAGTTATATATATTTATCACGATAGCATTGATGCAATAGGAGATAAAGGGAAAGACTGAAAAATAATACTTTTTAATGCCTGTAAAGATGCTGTTGAAAATATTGTAAGTCTTTCTAAATTACTTTCAAGCCTTGAGTTGTAAAGTATTTATATAACAAGTGACCACAGTTTCTCTATATGAAAAGAAAGAGGTTGAAGAATACAATAAACTTGAATTAAAAATACAAAAATATAAGTCTATTGGGAAAAAGATATGCTATATATGAAAAAGAAGTTGAAGAAAAAGGCTGTGTAACATTAAAATTAGATTCTTTATATGGAGTATTTCCAGAAAAATCAAAGAATAAAAAAGCAAGTGGAAGTGGTTTTACAGTTTGTACATGGAGGAGCTAGTCCACAAGAAATGATAATACCATTGATAAACTATAAGAGTGGAGCTAATTCTAAAAAGGATATCTAAGGTTCAAGTTAGAATAAGAGAAAGTAGTTGCTAAAAATCACATCAAATCTAACTAAATTTTTCTATATATCAAATAGAGGCTGTAAATACAAAAGATAAGTTTATAGAAAGAGATGTTTCAGTATCCTATATGATGGAGATGTTAGAGTTAGTGATGAAAAGAAATTAAAATTAAATTCAATAGAAGAAAATACTATACATGATTTTTAGATTGACTTTAAGTGGTGAACATAAAAGAGTTACATTAAAAAGTAATAGATATTGAATCAGGAGATATATTAGATTCAAAAGGAATATGATGTGAGTATTGGAATTGCTTCAGATTTTTGATTTTAGGAGAAGATATGGATATAAATGAGATTGGAAGTAAAAGTTTTTGAAGGAAAAATTGTAAGAAAGGATTTAGTTTCAAAAATAAAAAGGAGGACAAATGTTCTGTCTATGTTTTAGAATATTTACTTGGAATGTATTGTAATCAAACTGATGAAGAAAGCATTGAAGAGGTATGTCAAAAAGTAAAAAGATACTTGCTGAGAAATTATGTTCGTCCTGATGAAGCAGAAAAAGTAAAATCTAAAATAAAAAGAAATTGGAGTATACAATGTTATTGATAAAGTAACTGTTATTTTAAATGAGATAGATATGAGGGACATCTTTCAAATTTAGGTGTTAGCAATATTGAAATTCATAAAAAGCTATATAAAGGATTACGAAAAATTATTGAGTGGTGGAATATGGTGTATTCTGACTTTATCATATCAATATGATGAATACAATGCCACTGATTCTCCATTTAAAGCTAAATAAATTAAAACCTATTCAAATTGCAAGTTTAGATATGAATGAGTTTATGAGGCTAGAAAACATTTCACCAAGGATGAATGGATAGGCTTTATATTAAGATCATCTGGAATGGAATTTGAAAATTTTGATAAAAGATGCAATATGGCATTTATTAGCTAGAATGATGCCACTTGTTGAAAAATAATTATAATCTTTGTGAATTAGGTCCAAGAGGAACAGGAAAATCATATATTTATAAAGAAATCAGTCCTAATTCTATTTTTGCTTTCAGGAGGACAGACAACAGTAGCAAATCTTTTTATAATATGTCAAAAAACAAGTAGGTCTGGTTGGCTATTGGGATGTTGTTGCTTTTGATGAAATTGCAGGAATAAAAATTTAAAGATAAAGATGGTATTCAAATAATGAAAAAGATTTTTATGGCAAGTGGTTCTTTTTGCAAGAGGTAAAGAAGAAAAAAATGCCAATGCTTCTATGGTCTTTATAGGTAATATAAATCAAAGCATTGATGTTTTTAGTAAAAACTGCACATCTTTGAGTTGATTTTCCTCCTGAAATGAATAATGATTCTGCATTTTTGATAGAATGCATTGTTATATACCAGGTTGGGATATTCCAAAATTATCTCCAAAATCTTTTACCAAAGAATATGAAGCTAATTGTTGACTATATGGCAGAAATATTTAGAGAACTTAGAAAAACTTCGTATGGAGATGCTTTGGATAGGTATTTTTCACTTGGTAGGGACTTAAATCAAAGAGATACTATTGCAGTTAGAAAAAACGGTTTCTGCTTTTAATAAAATTGGTCTATCCAGATGGAATATTTACAAAAGAAGAAGTTGAAGAAATTTTTAATAAGAGCATTGGAATATAGAAGAAGAATAAAAGAGCAATTAAAAGAAAATGGCTGGAATGGGAATTTTTTGCAACTAATTTTTCATATATAGATAAAGGAAAGTGGAGAAGAAAAAAATATGTTGGTTTAAAAGAACAGGAGTGGAAGTAAACTTATTCCTAGAAGGTCTTTTAAAAGCTGGAGCATTATATACCATTGCAATGTCAACTAATTCTGTAAAAAGGACTATACAAAATAGAAAGTCAAATATCTGCTGGTAAGGGAAAAAAATAACAGTGTCAGATAATAAATATAGAAAAACTTTTTGAGAATGCTTTTAACTATTTAAAAATAAATTCTAAAAGAATAAGTGGGAGCAATAAATATCAGTGAAAAGAATTCTATTTATCTGTTGTTGATGAAAAAGAATGTAGGTAATACAGAAGCTATAACTTTGGGTGGTTTTATTGCTATGTGTTCTATCTCTTTAAATAGACAGTTAATGCCTCAAACAGTTATATTAGGTGAAATGGCTTTATCAGGATCTATTAATGCAGTTTCAGATCTGGCTAGTACACTTCAAATTGCCAGAGAAGCAGGAGCTAAAAAGCATTGATTCCAATTTTAAATGCTGTTGATATGTCAACATTACCACCTGATATTTTAATGGATATTCAGCCTATTTTTATCAAGATCCTAGTTGATGCAACTCAAAAAGCATTAGGACTTATGTAGTTTTAAAGGAGCAAAAATGGAATATAGAGCTATTACAGCCGAAAAATTTTTATTTGATTGAGATGAAAAATACTTGTAAATTTATTTTTTTAGAAAATAAGCTTGAAGAAGATTTAAAAACTCTATTAAAAATAAATAATATTTTTAGAAACAGTTAGTGAAAGTAATTTTTCAAAAATTTAACACTCATAAATAAAAGGCTAAAATCTTTGACTCATAATTTAAAAACAAATAATAGATACAGATTTAGCTTCTGCTGGATTTATTAATCTTTATACCATATATGTAATGAAAAGGATTTATATTGGAATTTTTGGAAGAAGTGGTCAAAGAGAAATATATGATAATTATGATTATTCTATAAAAGAAAGTGACTTTTTAAACTTTATGGAAACTAAGTCTGAACAATCAAAAGTTATTTCAAAATTGGACAGCAGAAGGTAAACGAAGATGTTAGTAAAGTTAAAAACTTTTTAACAGAGGGAGGATATTTAGAAAAGAATAAAGATGGCTATAAAATAATAAAACCTATTATTGATTTAGCTATTATAGATGAAATTAAAGAAAATGGGAATAAAAAATTTTTAAAAATAATGTTCTATTAGAATGGTAGAAGATAATGAAAGATAGATTTAAAAGAATTGATAAAAAATCAAAAAGTGATGAATTTTTATAATAATAGAGGCTTTAGCAAATGAAATTCCTTTTTTATATTTTTGACTATAATCCTAAGTATGAACTAGAAATAAGGATTTTGTAAAAATAAATTATTATCAAGTTTAGAAGATGATGATAGATTAAAAAGCAGTGGAAATTGATATATTTGAGATTACTCCTTGAAAGTATGAGAAATGATAATATTTTTAGATACAGCTTTTGAAATTGAAGAGGAACAAAATTTTATATGAAAAATTAAAGAAAAGTTTTAATACTGAAATAATTATGAAGTATATTTCACAAAAACTAAGGATACTGATATTAACTGGTGTTGGTAAAATTTTTCCTATTAGTTTAGAACACATACTATTTTAAACAATTTGCAAAATATATTTGACCATACAAAAAGTATTGTTATTTTTCCTGGGAATATACTTCGACAGATTTAAGACTTTTTGGCTTTTGAGGATAACAATTATTATAGAGCTTTTTAAAAATTTAGAGGGCTGATATAGAAAGGGAGAGAAAATTGGGTTATACTCTAATAACAATGTTGAAAAGAAATATACATTGATAATTGAAAAATATAAGGTGATTTTATAGATAAAACAGAAAGAATAGGAATAATAAATACCTTTTTGTTGGTGGAACACTTTGGGGAATAAATGGTGTTGATGGAAGAAATTTCTATCAACACCATTTAATCTCTAACCATCTTTTACAGAAAAGAGCCAATTGCAAAAGATTTTTTAAAAATCTGCAATTGGCTTTTTATTTTTCAATTACTAAATTTTATCCTAATATGTCATTTAATGATTCATGTGAAATTAGGGTGAGTATAGATAAAAAGTTTTTCAAGTAGCTTGATTTAATTCTTAAATCGATAGCTAGAGATAATAAATTTATCATTTCTATGTGATCTCGTAATGACAAATACTTGCTCCAATAATTTCATCATTTTCATTTATTAAAATTTTTATGTAAATCCTTCTAGTTTTGATTTATAACGTGAGCCTATAGGAATAGTATTTGTTAATGCAAATTTCTTTGTATATTTTTATTCCTAATCTTTGAGCTTCTTTTTCATTTATTCCAACTCTTGAGTAAGATTGGATCAATAAATGTTGAAGTTGAGTATAAACTTTCTGTCTGAAACTCTTCTTGGAGTTGCATTTTCTAATAATTTGTGGGAATACAATTCTGAAATCGTCAAGAGATACATAGAGTGGTGTGGTGCACTTTAACGTCTCCAACAGCAAATATATTTTTCAGCAGTAGTTCTCAAGTAATCATCAACAACAATTTCTCCAAATTTTTCCAACTTGAACTGAAGTATTTTCTAATCCCAAATTTTTAGTGTTAGGTACACGACCAACAACAACTAAAACTTTATCAAAAATTTCTTCTTTTCTTGTCCATCAGTTGTATAAACAACTTTTACATCTTCAACATTGTTTACATATTTTTAACTGATGTGTTGAATAAGAATTTAACACCTTTCTTTTCCAAAAATTTCTTTTTACTATTTGAGCTTCATCTTCATCTTCTCTAACTAAGAAAGAATTATCAATTGGAATACAGTAACTTCTGTTCCAAAATTTGAGAAATAAGAAGCAAATTCAAGACCAATGTATCCAGCTCCAACTATCAAAAGTAAGGTAATTTATTTAATTCTAAAAATTTCTTCCTTGATTAAAACGTTTGCATTATTTTTCAGCACCTTCTGTAGGAAGAGTTCTTGTAACAGCACCTGTATTAATAACAATTTTAGATCTGTCAATTATTTCATCTCCCTTAGCAGTTGAGAATTTTAACTTCAGTATTTGATACAAAGCTTCCTTTTCCATTGTATATATCAACATTTTTCATTACTATCAAGAATATTAAAGTTTTTAGTTCTTAATTTTTAGTTAATTCATCTTTTCTTTTTTCATTGCTTCTACGAAATATTTATTTTGAAATCATAATCTCCCTCAATACCGTAAGATTTAATTTCTTCTAAAAATTTTTGAAAAGTGTACTAAAGATTTTGTAGGTAAGCAACCAACATTTATACAAGTCCACCATACATTTTAGGGTTCTCTCTTCTATTATTGCAACTTTCTTTCCTTTTGCAGCAGATTTCGCTGCAAGAGTCTATCAGCTTTACCCCAACCAATAACAATTAAATCATAATTTTTACTCATAATAATTTTCCTTTCTTTTTCAGTAATTTTTATTCTTATTTGTAATGTATTTGTAACATAAAAATTATTTACAAGTTTAATCAACAATCAAAAATCTCACTTATTCCTGTTTGAGGTTCTATTTTATTTTTCTATTTCTTTTAATATCATGAAATTCTTTTTCTAAAAAATTCATCTTTTTGCAGTGGAGAAAATTCTTTAGCTTTTTCATATACTCTAATGCCGTTTCATATTCTTTTAAATAATAAGTCCAAGCAATTTCAGAATATATCAAGTATCTTTCCTTCTAAACTTAAAAACTTTTTGAAAATAAAACAGTGCCTCATCATATTTTTCTAATTTTCTTAAACAATGTCCATCTCTGACCCATTCACTTTCTTTTTCAATTTCCAAAGATGAATTTAAATATTCAAGAGCCATTTCATAATTATTTAATCTTTCTACAAAATAAACTAACTTTTTGATAAATTTCACAAAATCATCTAATATATTTTCATCCTTATCAATTTCTAAGGCTAACTGCATATTTAAGTGCATTATTAGCATATTTAAAATGCTAATAGATAATTATCTTTTTCATCATTGCTTCATCATTAGCAAGTTCAAGATAGAGCCAAAATAAAAGTATTTAGAACCTTTATACGTTGGTTCAATTTCTAAGACTTTTATATTTTAAAAACCTCTTTATAATTTTCATTATAAAATTTCGTGAAAAGCCATTCGATAATTCCATAGAGCTGTTTCACTTTCTGTTGTTTTCAATAATTTTTAATGTCTCTATTGCCTTGGATCATTTCTTCATTATCAAAATACTTTTTCGATAATTGATAGTACTGCTTTTTCTATATCTTTTTCCATAAAACTCTCCTCAAAATTTTTCTTGAATTATAACACGATTTTCGATTTTAGTTTAAAACATTGTAATAATTATTACAAAAATTTTGAGAAATTTTAAGTTTTTATAAAATACTTGAAATTTCTATGCTATAACTTGTGGTATAAGTTATTTTTATAGTTAAATAGGAATTAGGAGGGATTTTTTAAATGACAAGAGTTTGCAAAAATTATTATTTGAAAAGGGAGTTTTGACTAGAACTAAGCTGACAAGAGAAGTTGATATAATTTTTGATAGTATCGAAAGACATCTTACTAGAATGGAAGCTTTAAGTATCATTAACTGGGGAAAAATTAGAAGTTGTTGAAAGAGCACCAAGATTAGGTAGAAACCCTGAAAACTGGTAAAGAAATAAAAATTGGTACAGAAAATCTGTTAAATTTAGACCAGGAAAAGCATTCTTAGAAAAATTAAACTAAGTTGATGCTATAAAATAATTTTGCATAACGAGGAGATAGTTTTATCTCCTACTTCTACAAAATATACGGCGTCGGAAAAACCGACGTCGTCTTTTTAAATATATGAATAACTACAATCTAAATTTCTCTTGTGTATTCTTCTAAAAATTCTTTTTCTTTTTATTTTAAATATGGACTTAATTTTTCAAAAACTGCTGCATAATGTTTTATTCAATTGCAATTTTTCAGTTTTAGTTAAAAAGAAATTTTTCGATTCCATCTAAATCTATAGGAGCGTAAGTTATGAGTTTCAAACTCCATAAATTTTTCCATGTTTCAGTTTCATACAAAGCTTCCTTAACTAAAGTTCGTTTTTCAATCCTAATTCCATAGACTTCCTTGAATATATACTCAGGTTCGTTAGTAAAGCTATCATTTCCACTTTTCCAATCTTTGTGGATTATATTGTACTCCTGATTCCATAGGGTCCTCGTGTACATTTTAATATATGTCCAACACCATGTCCTGTTCCACATTTATAGTCAATGCCTGCTTCCCACAAAAATTGTCTAGCTAAAACCTATCCAAGTTTGTTCCAGTAGCTCCAAATAAAAATTTGAGCTCTTGATAAGGCAAGCATTCCTTTTTAAAACTAAAGTATTATGAACTCTTTTTATCAACTTTTCCTAAGAGTTCTTGTTATATCTGTGGTTTCCAGTTAGATATTGTCCACCTGAATCAAGTAAATAAACTCCATCTTTTATAGGGCAGAATCTGGTGCTTTATAGTGCATCATAGCTGCATTTTCTCAAATGCTGAAATTGAATCAAAACTCAAATCTAAATATCCATCAATTTTGAATCTTAAGGAATTTATTTTTCTTCTGCAGAATATTCAAGTAATATTTCCTTTTATAGTTGTTTACTTTCAACTCAATACATAAATTTTTACTATTGCAACTCCATCTTGAATATGAGCTTCTTTTGAGTGTTTTTATTTCAATTTCATTTTATGTGCTTTTAAGATACGTACTAGGGTTCATACTATTTACAAATTATTTTTGAAATTGCTTCATACTATAGCATAACTAATTTTTATTAAAATCTACCAATATATTTCCTTTTTAATATATCTTCAAAAATTCGAAATATTCTTTAACTTCAATTTTTGTTATCTTTTAAAAATATTTTTCACTTTCTTTATTCAATTTATCTTTTATGAAATATAAAAGTAAAGTTTTTGTTTGAAAGTACTGTGAAAAGATAATGCCACTGAGTTCGACTGATATCAAACCTCTAAAATTAAATATCCAAACAATGTCATCTAAACTTGAAATTATATTGTAGTCAACATTTTTCATTTAGAACCTTTCTTATTTCTTTTTATTTTTCTTGATATGTTTTTCCACTATATTTATCTTCAAGAACAAATATTTTCCCATCAGGTAATCTTTCATTCCAAACTTCGTGATAAATCCAGAAATCCACTATTTTATATGAGATAAAAATTTCATTGATGTCAGCTGCCAACATAATTTTTGCATCTATACCTATTTTTGAATTTTCTTTTTAATTTTGATATTATATATTCTTTGTGGAGTTGGAACGAAATATTTCCTTGTTTAAATAATTTTTATTTCTGTACCTGCAAGTTGATTTTCAGCTTGTAGATGATATCTTCCGTCAGTCCAGAGACAAGCTTCATCTTACTAAAGTCATTACTAAAATTCCTTACTGATCCGTAAAAGCCTGATAAATATTGTCTACCTTTAAAATAGTCATCAATATATTCACTTTGATGATAGTCTGAGACTTGTGACAATATAAGCATCGACCTGTGTTTCTCCATAGCTCTTCTAGCTACTTCAATTTTTTCATTAATTTTCATTTGTATCACCCTTCAAATATTTTTCAAACCAGTTTGTGATTTTCTATAAGTCTTCTAAAAATTATTATTTATATCATGAATACTTATCTAACTATTTCTTAAATATAAATAAATATTCGTGAGCAATTAATAAAAAGTTATACTTGATACTGTTTGTTTTCCAATATCAGTACTTGCAATTATGTTGTTCTTTTATAATTATTTCTTTTAATTTAAAACCTTCTTCTTCAAAACTTTCATTACACGAAAAACCCAGAGGTTGTATATGACCTTTTTATTCTTGTATCTCCCATTAAAATAGCACAGAATTTTTCTTTCTTTTTAAAACTCTAAAACTTTCTCTTGCTACTTTTTAATTTCAACTAAAAATTCAGGAATTTTTAAATGTGATAAATCTTCCTCAATATCTTCACTATATTCAATTATATTAGCATAAAGTGGATGAGTACATATAAAATCTAAATACTCTCATTTTTATAAAATCAAATTTCTAGCATCAACTTTTTTATATATATTGTAGAATTTACAGTATTATATTCAAAATCAATTTTTCTTTACATCTCTCAATAGATATATCATTAATATCTGTACCAATAATATTTCTATTTAATAACTTCATCCTCAACAAGAGTTGTACCTCCTCCTGCAAATTGATCTAAAATTAAATCTTCTTCTTGAGTATATCTAAAATTCATTTCTAGGAATATCATGAGCCAATTTCCTCTCCATTTTGCATCGTGAGTTGCCCAATTACCTTGCAGGAAAGACTCTCAAACATGTATAGCTCAACTCAAAAATTTTCAGGTTCCCATTTGAGTAATCCTTACTATCTACCTCTTCTATATAAATACTTTTTCTATTATTCCATTTTCCTAAATCATTAATATTATATATTTGTATCAAAAATTTCAAAAGTTTCTTCTAGGTTGTGCCTTGCATTTTTCCAACCTTTACCATCAGTAAAACCAAACAAAAAGTTAGAATTCTCTATTTCTCTAGCCTCTAGTGCCAGACTGCTTATAACTTCTAACAGTTCATTTAATTATCGAGCCACTACTAGAATAAAAATTAGTGTTTTCTATTACATATATTCTATTTGAAGTTTTATGAGAAGATCAAATCTTTTTCTGTTTTCCCTGTATTGAAATTTTTGGACAAATCTATGGAAAACTTTTCTTCAATTTCTGAAACATATATTTCCTTAAGTAATTCTTATTTTTGTAAAGCCTGCTTTTTGAATAAATGTTTCAACTCAAATCTTCCATAAGATGACCACCACGATTTTTCTGCCATTACTATCAAGACCTGTTTCTACTCCTGAAACATAATCAATTAAACTGCCTAACAAATGATTTTCCATAAGATTAAATAAACCTGTTTTTCTCATAAAAATTTTTATATTGATCTATAGAGTAATTTTTGTATTTCAAAATTATATAGAAAAACGCATTAGTATCTTGAGCATAATTTTCCATTGTTACGAACTGCTAAAAGAATTGGGATGCACGCTTAAAAGTTTCAGGATATCTTGCTAAGAATATCCTCAAAGTCTTTTTCTATATTTTTGAACCAATTAAAGCATTTAAAATATTCAACTCTATTTTTATTTCATTTACATTTCTAATAACTTTTTAAAATCAATATAATAATCATATGTTGATATACTCTCTCTAAAATTTTTCAGGCAAATATTAAAAATTTCTCATAAAATACCCCCATAAATTATTTAAAAATTATGACATTAATAACTCAGTTATTTTCCCCTTGAACTTCCCTTTGAGTTTATCATTCTACTTGCTCCAATTCTTCTAATATTAAATCCTTTGTATAAATCATCAAAAATTATCATCTTGATTTACATTTTTGGGGTCTGAATTGCTAAAGAATAACTTTAACATTTTTGAATTTAAAGTTTTTATAAACTCAGCCAATCTTATTTGCTCCTCATCATTGAAACTAAATTCTGTGTAAGAAGTAAAACTTGCCGTTTCTGCAGTGGTCTGTAAGGTTTGGATCAAAATACACTATGAGTATTTTCATCAATAAAATTTTCAGATTTTTGTATAATCAGCACAAAATAATTTCAACATTTTTAATAAAATTGAAATATTTTCTTAAATTTTCTTCATCACAAATTAAAGGTTTTTGTATGCTCCCATCGGAACATTAAATTCTCCCTTTTTTATTTACACGATAAAGACCATTAAAACAAGTTTTGTTCAAAAATAAATAAGGCTGCTCCCATCTCCTCAATATTTTCAGCAATATCTCCAATTATTGTATTCTTCCCTTTTGAAGATAGTATTTCTTTTCTTTTCATTTTCCAAAGGTAAATAATCTTCTTCAAACTTTTTTAAAAAAGTTATTAAGTCTTCTGCTTTATTTTGAATAACTTTATAAATATTTATCAATTCTTTATTAACATCACTAATATAAGCTTTATATCATAATTAGTCAAAATATCAAATAATACTGCCCCCTCCTCCTATAAAAGGTTCTGCATATTTATCAATTTTTATTCTCAAAGGGATAAAATATTTCTTTTTAAAAGTTGCCCTTTTCCACCTGCCCATTTTTATAGGGTTTCACGGAAATTCTTTCCATAATATTTATTTTCCTTCCTTCAAATATTTTTCAAACCAGTTTGTAATTTCTGTGAGTCTTCTAACTCTATGTTTTGGTTTTTCCACCTCTTGATAACTCGTGATTTTTCTCCTCTAAACATACAAAGTCTAGCTTCCACTCCGTGATATTTTAAAAATACTAAACATTTGTAAACCTTCTAGCAAGCCAACATCTATAATCTTCTTCTGAATGTATAAATAAAGTTGGAGTTTTTGCTTTCATCTGCATATTTAAGTGGAGAATGCCAGCCACAATTTATCATGAAATTGCCAAGGTGTAGCTTGATTTTGATCTGCATTAAAAATAATATCCTATATCTGTCGTACCAAATTTTTGATATCCAGTTGGAAATGAGATCTTTTTGTGAAGCTGCACAGGCAAATCTATCTGTGTGACCTATTATCCAGTTAGTCATATATCCACCATAAGACCCACCTGTTACTCCGACCCTTTTTATCAATCGGATATTTTTCTAAAAACATAGTCTGTAAAATTCATCAAATCGTTATAATCAACGGTTCCATATTTTCCTCTTATATCTGCAAAAACATTTCCATATCCATCACTACGTGTGGATTAGTAAAAAATACAAAGTATCCCATATTTGCCCAGACTTGCATTTTCGTGATAAAAATATTTTCCGTGTAAACAGTTTAGAGTACTCCGTGAATATCAAAATTGCTGGGTAAGTTTTTGTTTTTATCATAATCAACAGGATAGATTATCAAAACCTTTTGTTGTGTCTTCATTTGTTGTAAAATCAAAAATTTCAGGCTTAGAGATTTTATATTTTTATTTATTTCTTCATTGAATGTAGTTAATTTTTCAGAAAGAATTATTTTCTAATTTATAGATTTCTTGCAATGTATAATCTCTCATACCAACATAAAAATATTTCCATTTGCAATATCAAAACAATCAGCTAGATCCATCTTCGTCACACAAAAACTTTGAACATTACCTTTTACATCAACAGAATTTAGATGAGTTCTTTACAACGACGGTTGACAGAAATACAATTTATCTCCTATAACTTTAAAAGATTTTCCCCACCAAGTCTGCAATCACTTCCAACTGTAGATGATAGCCAAGTGTCATTTTCTATAAAAGATTTATATTTTTATCATCTATTAAATATAATTTATGATTTTCATTTACTCCAAAATTGTGTCATATCACTGAATGCACAAACAATTTTATCTTCAATAAAAATTAGCAAAACTTATATCATACAAATTATCCAGAAATAATATTTTTCTAAATTGTTGTTAATCAAATCCTAAGTCCATAATGAAGCTGTCAATGGTAACTTATCAGTATAAGTTCTAGCAATAAAAACTACTTTTATTATCTCTACATTAAAAAGTTTCAATATTGCTATATTCATCGGAAATTGGTGTTAATTTATTATTAGTTCTATCAAAATGGTAAAGTCTATTTCTTTTTTATTTACAAAACCCACTCCATTATTCCAAAACGGAATTTCATCCAAGACCTCATAGTCTTTATTTTCTTCAATAGTAGCTATAGCTTTCTCTCTCATCACCAGTCAAATTATTTTAAGTCTAAAGAATTATGATCGTAAGTTGCAGTTAAGAAAAAAATTATTTCTCATCGAGCAATTTTTAATTCCTGTAACTTCCATTGGTATTCTCATATATTCATAAAGCTTCCCACCATTTTTATATCCAGAGCATAATACAGAGTCCAAGTTTCTCCTAATTTAACCTTTGAATTTATTTTTCATCTCTAGCCCTGAGAATAGAATTATATTTTTCATTAAGCCAAAGAGAATTTTCTTTTCCACTGTGAGTTAATATATATTTTTATTTTCTATATCTAGTGTATAAATAAAATTTTTATAAACATTTTATCAAAATCTGATTCAGTAACAGTAAAAAGCTAAAATATTTCCTTTAGTATTGAAATCTAAATTTGATAAAAATTTATATTCCAAAAAAACTTTTTAATTTTAAATTTTTCCATAACGAGCCTCCTAAAATAAATTTTTATTTTCATCTTTTTAATAAAATCTTAACATATTTAAAAGTACATAATAATATTTTTACTTTTTATAAAAAGATTTGCTTTATTTTTATAAAGTATATTATCATATGTAAACTTTAAAGTTTGTTTTTAAAATTTTTACAGAGTACAAAAATCAAACACGACTAATAAGGAGGATTTATGGAAAAGAAAAAGGGTATTCAAAAGATTTCTCGATGCTATAGAAAAAGGGGAATAAGCTACCACATCCAGTGTCACTATTCTGGATTTTCTGTTTAATCATAGCAGTTGTTTCAGCTATTGCTAGCAGCTAGCGGGCTTCTGTAACATATACAGCAATAGATAGAAAAACACTTGAATTAAAAAGGAAACAACTCTAGCAATAAAATCGTTGTTAGATGCAGAAGGTATAAGATATATCTTCTCATCGATGGTTGGAAAGCTTTACTGGCTTTGCACCATTAGGTACAGTTTTAGTTGCACTTGTTGGTATGAGGTGTTGCTGAAGGTAGTGGACTTATAGGGAACAGCAATGAGAAAAAGTTGTAAATGCCACTCAAAAAGTTTAATAACTTATATAGTTGTATTGGCAGGAGTTATGTCAAATATTGCTTCAGATGCTGGATATGTAATATGGTTCCATTGGGAGCTATGGTATTTTTATCTTTTTGGTAGACACCCAATTGCTGGTCTTGCTGCAGCCTTTGCAGGAGTATCAGGAGGTTTTCTCTGCAAACTATTATGTATCAACAACTGACCCCATTACTATCTGGATTACTACAGAAGCTGCAAGAATTTTAAGACCTGATTATTTTGTAAATCCTGCTTGTAACTACTATTTTATGGCGAGGCTCTACTATCATAATAATGTTTATAGGTACATTTATTACTGAAAAAAATTATTGAACCTAGATTGGGAGAATATAAAGGTGATGTTAAAATTGAAACAAACGATTTGACAGATGTTGAAAAGAAAGGTTTGAGATGAGGCAGGAATAACTGTTCTTATTTTCTGTGTTATCATAGCTTTCTTAACAATTCCAGAAAATTCTATTTTGAGAGTCGATGGAAAATTAAAGATTGGACATCTCATGGACTTGTTCCAACACTTATGATGTTCTTCTTATTCCCAGGTTTAGTTTATGGAAAAGTTGCAGGAACTATAAAAATGATGAAAGACGCTGCTAAAATGATGGGTTCTTCTCTTGCAACAATGGGTGGATATTTAGCTCTTGCATTTGCAGCAGCACAATTTATTTACTTATTTTTCTTATACACATTTAGGGAACATATCTAGCAGTTAGAGGAGCAGATCTCTTACGAGCAATTGGATTAACAGGATTACCATTAATAATTTTTATTCGTTCTTGTATCTGCATTTATAAATTTTATTTATAGGGATCTGCATCTGCAAAATGGGCTATAATAGCTCCAATATTTGTTCCAATGTTGATGAGACTTGGATATTCTCCAGAATTTACTCAATTGGCATACAGGGTGGAGATTCTTCAACAAATATAATTACCAGCTTGATGACTTATTTTTGCAATGATAGTTGCTTTCATCGCAAAAATATGATAAGGAAGCTGGAATGGGAACTTTAATTTCAACTATGTTACCCTTACTCAATTTCATTCTTAATTGGATGGACAATATTTATGATAATTTGGTTCTTAACTGGATTACCTACTAGGAGTTGAAGGAGCTATACATTTAGCTGGAATTTAATTTGAATTAAAATTTTAAATTATACTTACTATTGATTTATAATTTTGTGTTATAATTTCGATAGTAAGTGTTTTGTAAGGAGGTAAAATAAATGATAAAGGAAGCTTGTGTTGAATTTTTGATGGAGCTAAAGAGCAGAGGAAAATGGAGCAAATGAGAGTTGAGCTTTGTGAAAATTTATCTGTGGGTGGAACAACACCATCGTATGGAACTGTAAAAATTATGTTTAGAAAATTGAATATAGATATTTTTCCCTATGAATTAGACCTAGAGGTGTGAAATTTTAGTTACTCTGATGACGAAATTGAAATAATGAAAGAGGATATAAAAGTTTTTTAAAAATTTAGGGAGTTAAAGCAGTTGTTTTTGGAATTTTAACAGAGGATAATAAAATAAATTTAAAAACAAATGGAAGAACATGAAAACTTATCCATCCTATGGAAGTAACTTTTCATAAAGCTATCGACGAATTAGAAAATCCACTTGAGTTGGATAGAAGATTTAATAAAAATAGGTGTGAAAAGAATTTTTAACTTCAGGTTGTAAGGCAACAGCTCTTGAAGGCAAAGATATGATAAATAAAATGATAGAAAAAGCAAATGGAAAATTAAAAAAATTGTGGTAGCTGGAAAGGGTTACAAAGAAAATTTAGCTGAGTTGGAAAAATTAATTTCCGGCTAATGAATTTTCATGGAAAACAAATAGTATAAAAAAGAGCTTAACAGCTCCTTTTAAATTATTATTTTAATTCGTCTTTAACTTTGTTTTCCAACCAGTCTTCAACTTTAGAAAGCAATTTCATCTTCATCGAAAGAAGCATCGATAGCAAGTCCCACGAATTTGTCATCTAATACAGCTTCAGAAGCTTCGAAATCATAACCATCAGTAGAAGTAAATCCCTACGATAGTAGCTCCTTTTTGAGTTCAACTGCATCATAGAAGTGTTTCATAGATTCAACATAGTTAGCTCGAATATTGCAGCATCTCCTACACCAACAAATGCAACAACTTTATCACTGAAATCTACATCAGCAAGTTCATCGATAACAGAAGCCCAATCATCTTGTAATTCTCCAGCTCCATAAGTAGGAGAAGCTAATATATATATTGTCAAACATTTCTATTGCATCGATACCATCAGCAACGTCAAATACTTGAGCATCTCCTAATTGGCTAGCTATAAATGTCAACAACTTCTTTAGTTTTTCCTCCTGTAGTTCCATAAAAATATTCCAACAGTGTTCATTAAAAATACCTCCTTAAAATATATTAATTAGATTGTACATTTGTATTAGATTATTGTCAAGAGTTTTAAAAATTACCTCTCAGTTAATTATATAAAAATATATTAGTTTAATAAATTTATATATATATATATATCTAAACTTTTATAAAAAAATAGTCTATAATATATCTTTAAAAATATGATATAATGACACGTTGTTTTAAAATAAAAATTAGAAAAATATGTAAAAATTTAGATTAGAGGATGTTGTGAAAAAGGCATCAATTATTACTTATGGATGTCAGATGAATGTAAACGAAAGTGCAAAAGATCAAAAAGATTTTTCAAAAACTTAGGATATATCAGTAGCTGATGATATAGATGACGCTGATGCAGTTTTTCTTAAATACTTGTACAGTAAGAGAAGGAGCTGCAACACAAATATTTGGAAAATTAGGGGAGCTAATGGCTCTTAAAGAGGAACTATAATTGGGGTTACAGGTTGTTTTGCTCAAGAGCAAGGGAAGAACTTGTATTCCCTATCATAGATATAGTTATGGGTAACCAAAAATATTGGAAGAATACCCCAAACAATTGAAAAAGATTGAAAATAATGAAAGCAATCACGAAATTTATACAGATAATGAAGATGATTTGCCACAAGATTGGATGCAGAATTTTTCAGATAGTACTGCTTCAATTTCTATAACTTATGGTTGCAATAATTTCTGTACTTTCTGTATCGTTCCTTATAGTTTAGAGGAAGAGAGATCTGTTCCTTTAGAAGAAATTGTGAAGACGTTCAACAATATGTTGAAAAAAGGAGCTAAAGAAATAGTATTACTTGGTCAAAACGTAAATTCTTATGGTAAAGATTTTAAAAATGGAGATAATTTTGCAAAACTTTTAGATGAAATTTGTAAGGTTGAGGGAGATTATATAGTAAGATTTGTTTCTCCACATCCAAGAGATTTTACCGATGATGTTATAGATGTTATAGCTAAGAACGATAAAAATTTCTAAATGTCTTCATTTACCATTGCAATCTGGTTCGTCTCAAATTTTTAAGAAAAATGGGAAGAGGCTACACTAAGGGAAAAATATTTAGCTCTTGTTGATAAAAATAAAATCAAAAAAATTCCTGATGTCGCTCTAACGGCAGATATTGTTGTTGGATTCCGGGAGAAACAGAGGAAGATTTCTTGGATACAGTTGATGTTGTAAAAAGAAAGTTAGCTTTGATAATTCATTTATGTTTATGTATTCTATAAGAAAGGGAACTAAAGCCGCAACTATGGATAATCAAATAGATGAAGCTGTTAAAAAGAAAGATTACAAAGACTTATAGAAGTACAAAATGAATGTTCGTTCAATGAAAGTGAGTAAATATAAAGATAAGATAGTTAAAGTATTGGTAGAAGGATTCATAGTAAGAAAAACAAAGAAGTCTTGTCTGGTAGAACATCAACAAATAAAGTCGTTCTATTTAGAGGAGAAAAATTAAAAAGGACAATTTGTTAACGTAAAAATAAATGAATGTAAAACTTGGACTCTATACGGAGAAATAGTATAAAAATTTAAATTGTGTTAGTTGAGGAGGAGTAATGGATATTTTTAGATAGTTTGCTTTTTTAAGAGAATTACAAGAAATTGCAAAAACACTCGAACTTGATATTGTTTTCAGGAATGAAAAAGAGGGTTGAAATCTTTAATATCTGACTCTCTTGAAGAACATAATTCTGAACTAGCTACGGAACTTTAGATATTTTTAGCAGACGGATTTGGATTTTTGAGAAATACGACAGTCGGTAAAGATATTTATCTTTCTTCATCTCAAAATAAAAAAAGTTTAACTTAAGACCAGGGTGACTATGTATTTGGTGAAGTTAGAAGACCTACTGAATATGATTACGCTCTTAGAAGAATTTTTCTGCTAATGATACAAACTTAGATGTTTTTGGAAAAAGAAACCTTTTGAAGATTTAATTCAAACTTATCCTAGAGAACAATTTATATTAGGAGGAAATAAAAGAAAACATTTTCCTGGAAGAATACTTGATTTAGTTGCTCCTATTGGTAAAGGACAAAGAGCATTAATAATTGCTCCTCCTAAAGCTGGAAAAACAACTTTTATTAGTACGATAGCCAATGCTTTAATTAAAGAAAAATAATGCTGATGTTTGGATATTATTGATAGATGAAAAGACCACGAGAAGTAACTGATATAACTGAAAAATGTTAAAAGGAGCTACTGTCTTTTCATCAACTTTTGACGATGAAGTAAAAATCATATAAGAGTTACTGAAAAAGTTTTAGAAAAGGCTAAAAGCTAGAGTTGAGGAAGGAAAAATATAGTTATCTTACTTGACTCTTTAACAAGACTTACTAGAGCTTACAATACTTTTATTCCATCTGGGGGAAAAATTTTATCTGGTGGAATAGATCCAGCAGCTTTTTATTTTTCCTAAAAACTTTTTGGTGCAGCAAAGAAATATAAAAGACGGAGGAAGTCTAACTATTATTGCTACCATACTTGTGGAAACAGGAAGTAAAATGGATGAAGTTATATACGAAGAGTTTAAATCAACAGGAAACTGTGATATTTATCTTGACAGACAGACTAGCTGAGTTTAGAATTTTCCAGCTATAGATATATTAAAATCTGGAACAAGAAAAAGAAGAATTACTTATTGAAAAATCTAAATTGAGTTCAATTTGGAAAATGAGAAGATTTTTTTAAATGAATATGATAATAAAAGTTAATGCTACCTCAGCATTGATAAAACTAATTCAAAAAATACAAAAGACAACGATGAGTTATTAAAAAAATATTGATAGTAACTTAAAATCAAAAATAATGAGGTAATTTATGAAAAGAATAATAAGAAAAATAATAGGTTATTCATTAATTCTAGCTGTTGTATTCTTTTCTTTTTAGGTTGTATACAATTTCTGATAGAGAGGTCGTTAATTACGAAGGCTTTACAGATTATTTTCAAATGACAGAAGCTGAAAACGGAGGTTTGGAATTAACTACAAGTAACTTCACTACATTTGAAAAAGAATATAATTTTTACTAAGGAAGACGAAAAGAGAAAGGAAGAAAGAAAGAAAACCGCTAAAAGTTGAACAATTATCTTATAGGTTCAAAAGAAGAGATACTCCTCAAGCTATTGCTAGAAAATTTGGTTTGAAAAACAGATACAATATTACTAAATAACGAATCTGTTAGAAATAAAAATGAAACCTGGAGACACTTTAACATTCCCATCTGTTGATGGTATGTATTATAAAATTCAGAAGGGAGATACTTTAGCAAAAATTGCTATATGGAATAAGTGTCGTTGATATAGTTGATAACAATAATATAAATCCTAAAAAGATTGAAAGCAGGAACAGAACTTTTTCTTGAAAAGGTGTAACCTTGAAAAAAAGTTAAAGAACTAGAAGAAAAAAAGCTGTTGCTGCACAACAAGCTAAAGAAGATAAAAAGGATAAGAAAAATCTAAAAATAAGGGGAAAGTACCTGCTGTAGATACAGGAAGTAGTGGTACTGGCTCTAGTGCTGAAGATAATGATAATCAAAATTATAGTTCAGGTGGTGCTGGATTTATATATCCTGTTAGATATGCTGGAATATCAAGTCCTTTTGGAAATAGATATCACTCGTACTTAGAAGATACTATCCTACATACTGGTGTGGATTTGGTTGCAAAATATGTTCCTCTTAGAGCAGCAAAAAGCTGGAGTAGTAACATTTGCTGGAAATATGAGTGGATATGGAAAAATAATTATAATCAATCACGGTAATGGATATGAAACAAGATATGCTCACTTGAGCGTAATCTCCAACAAATGTTGGAGAACTATGTTAATCAAGGAGATTTGATTGGAAAGACTGGAAATTCTGGACGTACTACTGGAGTATCATTTACATTTTGAAATTAGAGTAAATGGTGTTCCTAAAAATCAATGAAAATATATAAATTAATTAGAAATTTTAGCCTGCTTATTGAAAAATAAGTGAGCTTTAAAATTATCTAAAATAAAAATTGAAGGGAGAAACGATGAAAAAGAAAAACAAGAGTTGTCCACAAGTTGCAAATTTAAAAAAATAGGGAGGAGATAATCCTATAATAATCCAATCGATGACAAATACAAATTCAGCAGATGTAGAAGCAACTGTTCAACAAATTAATGAACTTGAAAAAAGCTGGTTGCCAACTTATAAGAATGACAATTAATAATACCAAAGCAGCTGAAGCAATAAAAGAAATAAAAAGAGTAAATCTTCCTCTTGTTGCTGATATACATTTTGATTACAGACTTGCACTTTTTAGCAATAGAAAATGGGAATTGATAAATTGAGAATTAATCCTGAAATATTGGTTCGGATGAAAAATGTTAGAAAAGGTTGTGGAAGCTGCGAAAGATATCCGATTAGAATAGGAGTTAATTCTGGTTTCAGTGAAAAGAAATTTTGAAAAATACTGGAAGCCCTTTGTGTTGATGCTTTAGTTGAAAGTGCAATGTATCATCGTAAGGCTTTTTGAAAAATTTAATTTTTGATATAATTATATCTTTAAAATCAGTAACGTAAAAATGATGATAGATACTTATAGAAAAATTAGTTCTCTTGTTGACTATCCATTACATTTAGGTGTGACAGAAGCAGGGAACAAAATTTCAAGGAACTGTTAAATCAGCAATGAATTGGTTTCACTTTTTAGTCGATGGCACTAGGAGATACTATAAGAGTGTCACTAACAGAAAATCCTAGTTTGAAGAAATAAAAGCTGCAAAAGAAATTTTAAAAGTTTTAGATTTATCAGACGAGGTGTGGAGTATTTCTTGTCCAACTTGTGGGAGAACAGAAATTGATCTGATAGGTCTTGCAAAACAAAGTGGAAGAAAAATTTGAAAGTGAAAATAAATTTCAAAATTGCTAGTTTATGGGTTGTGTTGTAAATGAATGAGGTGAAGCTAGAGAAGCTGATTATGGTATAGCAGCTGGGCGTGGAGTTGGAATTTTATTTAAAAGGACAAACTATAAAAAGTCCCTGAAGGATTTATTAAAAGAATTAAAAAGTGATGATTGCTGAGGATTTGAGATTTTAAACTTTTTACATATATCAACGTCTAATAAATATAAATAAAATATTGGAGCGTGAGAAATGGATTTTTGATAGCGATATGAAGAATATTTTGATAGAATCTATTATAAAGTCGTAAGTGTTGTTAAAAATGAGCGACGCTGAAGATATTGCCAAGAATACTTTTATAAGTGTATATAAGAATTTAGAAAAATTTAGAGAAAGAGAGTAATATCTACACTTGGATTTATAGAATAACAATTAATAAAACTTATGACTTTTTCAAGAAACGAAAATTAGAATTTGAAATCAATGATGATGTTTTATCTCTACACTGGGGATATCAATTTTGAGTTCTAAGGTTATACTTGAAGAAAAAGTTGAAATTACTTGAAAGAGAAGAAAAGAGATTGTTGTTTTTAAAAGATATTTATGGATACAAATTAAAGAAATTGCAGAAGATTAAAAATATGAACTTATCAACTGTAAAATCTGTCTCATTATAAGGCACTCAAAGATATGGGAGGACTGATATGTCACCGAAAGAAAGGTTAGGGCTAATATTTATAAAAAGCTTTATTAGAAGAGAGAAAAGAAGAAATAAAAGAATGTCTATATTTTTCTGTGGGATTATTTTTGTAGGGAATTGTTACTATGTCGACTTATAATTCTCTTGTAAAAAGTATTCCCTAGTCCAGATGTAAATGCAAATACTGTCGCTGTTACAACTAAAGTTAATCGTGAAGGCTAATTACTAATATGTAGTAGTTCAAACGTGGCAGGTAAAAACAATAGAATTGAATCAGATGAGTTATTCATCTATAATACTCAAATTTAGTGGGGAAGTTGAGTTATGAAAAATTTTTATATATTATATTTTTAGTTCTTTCGTATGTCTGTGTTTGCTTCTGGAAGAAAAATGGACTTTGGGATGTATTGATGATGCTGAATTTAAAGCTACAAGGCAGTTAAAGTTGAAAAATATAAAGAAAGCTAAAAGATTTAGTAATCAAAGTGGCGTGGTATCTAATTCAACATTTTAGAAAAGACTAACTTAGGTTACAAATTAATAAATATGTCTTAGATGCTACTGAGATGATAGAAACAATTTGACATATTTTTGATAAAATTGGAGATCTAGAGGTGCACAATTTTAAAAAGATAGATTGAGAAGTCAAATTCAAATGCAAAATATAATTTCATGAAACGCGATATGAAAAGCTAAAGAAATAGCTCTTAGAAGATTAGCAAAAATAATGCTTTTGTTTTAGCATATCACAATGGTTTTTCCGATACTACATAGTATTATATATAAATTATATTTTAGAAATTAGTGTGAAACCAATTTCCAACTGCATGGTATAAAATCTAGAATTTTTAGTTCCACGATATTGTAAAATCGATGAAGTAAAATCTCATGTATAGAGTATGAGCTCTTGTAAAGAATGTGGGAGTTTGTTCCAGCCTCTTTCATCTATCACATCTTCTTTAACAAATTCCCTACAACCATTTACAAACTTAGATTTTTCCAAGTATCTTTGTCTCATAAGATGATCTTTATAATTTACCAAATTTTAGAGTTCTCCATATTACTGTGACACTGCCATCACCTGCATATAGATAAGGGTGCTTTACCTATTTAAAAATCCTTCCTGCTTCTAGTTCACTATGGGTCTCACGTGCTGCTTGTGAATATCCAAACCCGGCTACAAATAAATTTTTATCAAGCATATAAGAAAAATATGTATTCAAATCTGCTAACCTTCCCCAGTAATCGTTATGAGCTGGTTTTGTATTTATATTTATCGAAAGCTATGTCACAGCAGCTGTTGTATTTTGGATAAAATCCAGAAAATTACTTGCTGTCTCACTATCATTGAGTCCCTTGGTCTTTTCATATTTTCCATTGTCAACATAGGGCATCAATAATCATGTGTCCACTCGAATTGAGATAGACCCATATTTTGATTGTACTATTTTTCTCTTATAAGCTCAAGTCCTCTATTTCCAACTGCTCACTTCTTTCAACATAAGAATAGAATTTCGACACCAATTAAAGCTAAAAGCTAACAATAAAATCTTTTTTCATACATCCTTCGTCCCCTAAATTATTTTTATAAACTCAATTTTATTTTTGTTTCGATTACATTCCTCCAACAGTTTTATCATCTGGTTCGATTCTTTCTAAAAATTCGAACGACACTGGATATTGCTCCTGGGAATTTCTTTTGTATAAGACCATGCCTCAAAAAGCTCTTTTACAAGACAAAAGGATAAAATAGGTACATTTAATTCTCTTTGGCTAAAAATGGCAAAATCTTTTTAAATTCTTGTAACTCTCCGTCTCTTGTTCTTGCTCCTCAGGGAAGATAATTAGTTTTCTTACCTGTTTTAAAACTTTTGAGCTGCTTGCAATGTATGGGTTTTTATTTACATCAACTAGGTATATTTCAGCGATCAGCCAAATCTTTCATCGTTTCCACTTTTAAAATGAAGAGCAGTCTCAGTGCTAATAATGAGTGAGACAATTTCTTTGTGTGTAAAAGCATTGAGCCAACGAGCATCCCACTTTTAGGTTTCCCAGTCAATTCCTGCTCCTTCTCCAATATTTTCTTTTCACTTGTCTTATATTTAAAATCTAAATTTCATTAAAGGCTTTCAACACAAATTTAGCTTTTGCAGAATCACTCTTAGGTAGTTCAATAATACATCTGCGTCTATCAATAGATTTTTCATTTTTATCGTAGTTACTTTTTCCAGCTCTTTTGATTTTATTAAATTGATGTGAAACCATAGTTTTTATTTTTCAACAAAATCTCTTCTGTCATTTGCTGCTAGCATCACATAAAATTCATGAACTCTCAAACAACTATCAAGAGAGTCAAAACCTAAATCTAATTCAATATGAGAATCAGGCTCTATCTGATGTTTCCCCTATATTTCAGCTATCAGTGAATTTTCTTTAATTTCTTCAGATTTCAATAACTCCTTTTCTCTCTGGTTTCGAGGCACTTTATCCTCAATTGGATCTTTTAAGCATGCAACTCTAATTTTTCCAATTCTTGTCTAGGCAATTCTTCCGTCTATTTTTATATCATGAATCTTTTTATAATTAGGACGCAGTTAGATTATATTTATCAGATAACTCCCGATTATCTCTCAATATTTACAATCTTTGTACCATTTTCTCAAAATCCGGGTAAAGCTATTGTGCAAAGCAAATGGTCTTGATATTTCTGTAACAGCAACTACCATCAGATCAGTCAATTTTATAATTTCAGTTTCAATATCAGCAGGATTTCATATTTTTCCATTAGGTAGGGCTATCGTTTTCTTTTTCTTCCGAGTAATCGTCAGGTGATTGCCCTTCCATCTTACCTAAATCTCCAGTATGGAAGCCAACCATCTTCGTCATTGTTTTCTCTTGTTGCTGCCTCGTTATTTATGGTAACCTTTCATTTACATTTCCCTCTTTCAAGAATTTCATCATCTCAGAGCCAAACTTAATCAACTATCAGGAATAACTTCTCCAACAGGCATCAGTTCTTTTCTCTTCCCGGAACATTGAATGCACAATAGGAGACTGTCTCTGTCATGCCTCTGTACAACTCAGGAGCGCTAGAAACTTCAAAGTCATCTAAAAACATATCAAACCACACCTGAAACTATAATTCAACATTTTCCACCAAATTCTTTATGAACTTTTGAAAATATTATTTTTCTTTTTGAGATAGAATTGAAATTCTTAAACATCTTAAACATAAATTTTTCTTTTCAGAGCTTTGATTTATGCCATTACCCTTTATCTAACATCAGCATTTTCCCAAAACTCTCTTGGCACTCAATTATTACTGGAAACTTTTTTCGGGCTTTCAAAAGTTTTCATAAGACTAGCCGTGGATGCCCAAATGATGAAAAGAACAACAGGTACTCTAATTATGTGGCAATATCAATGTGAAACATAAAGGCATACTATGATGATATGTGGCAATATTGCTAAAATAATATCTTTTTCATTTACCAAATCAACATCTTTTTACTCCATTTAAGTTTGCTAAAAATATTTTCATAAGTTATCATTACACCTTTTCGGATTTCCTGTTGTTCCAGAGTATAAACAATTATTGCAACATCTTTCTTTTTCTATCTTTAAAATTCAAATTCTTGCTCAGCAATATAATTTTCAGACAACTTAACTCACTCAACATTTTATTATTCTTACTGTATCTCCTAAAGATTTACTAGCCTCTGAGCAACTTTTTAGTTTTATTTGACACAAAAATATACTTAGGTGTTGAATCTCCAAAAACATAAAGCAAGTTGTTCAGCAGTATGAGGCTGCATCCAAAACTCATAGCCATAGCTTCTGGGACCAAAATCGAAAAGAATGAGAAAATTGACTCAGGTCTATTCTCCATCATCAATGCAACTCTATCTCAATTTCAACATCTAAAAATTCTGAATAATAATTTACATATTACATCAGCATGGGAAAAATTTTATCTCCCCGTAGAGTTATTGCTGTTTTTTGTCTGTCATATAAATACCTGTTTTGACATTCTTTTCCTCTAAATCAAAGTTATCTATCATCTCTTCCCAATTCTCTCTCTTCTGCTTGATAAATCATATCCTGATTTTAATTTTCTTCATTTTCACTATCGTTGTAATCATACTTTCTTTCCAAAATTTTTATTAACATCTTCAAATAAAATTCATAGTGCCTCTTCTAGATTTTATCTATCTTTTATATTTCCATTAAGTATATCCAAGTACATATTCTAAATTAATATTTTCATAGCATTGAATATACTCTTGCTTGATGTTAGGTTAGTTTTTCTAAATCTTGCAGCTAATATTTTATTTCTCTTTCTCTTTAGAATCAACCTGTTTCCTACTTCTATTGGACAACCACAACTCATGAGGTTGAATATCATTATGTCTCATAAAATTAATTATATCCTTTTCTCTAACGTAAGCAAGAGGTCTGATTATATCCATCTTTCAGATGTCGATGTCAACCTTTGGCAACATTGTTTTTAACAGTTCCTTGCGTAAAACATATATCACTGGCGTTGTTTACGACAACCCATCATCAAAATGATGATCCTTACAGTGCTAGTTAATGGCTAAAACCTAGTTCTTCAACTTTTTATACTAAAACCTCCTCTTCATCCTTTTGCACACAAAACAAGACATCGCTTCGAGCTTCCTCAGCAAAGCGTCTTCAAACATCAGCATCAAAAGAGTTCTCGCGGTCGATTCCCATTTCAATTAAATTTTCTTTAAATTTGTCCCAGCATCGATAGCTTCAAATCCTGGGTTTCTAGCATTGAGAATAAATTTTACTCGAAAATTTTTCACTCTATCTGCTCTTTTTAATTCTTAGAAGCATACTTTGCAGAAACAATGCAACTATCCTTTCCACACCCGATACCCAACGGGCAATTTTATCTCCGTCTTTTGACCAGAATCAAAATCTTTTATCGAAGCTTTTCTCCCGCAAAACTTTGTCCCGAATCTTTTCTATATGTAGTTCTCAAAGTGACCTGACTCCTCAATCTTCTTGTTTCAAAATATGTTTCTTGTGGGAATAATTAAGTTTTCTAAATTTTGCACGTTACCGTCCACACTCTATATATATCTGATTTATACCTTATATTTTCTTTATCTTGTACTTACTGTCAAATTTAATTATATCATTTTAATTTCACTTTTGATTCATTTTTACTCATAAATAAAGTTTGCTGCGTCATAAATAAAACAAATGTATCATACAAAAATACTTGAATGATTTACATTTTATGTTGACTATAATAGGGTGATAAAGTGAGAAACGGTGATGACCCTGGTTCGTAAAAAGATGTTGAAAGAAGATGTTTTATTGAGAGATATTAACTCAAAACAAACCTCAAGTACACATAAATGATATAAACTGCAAACGCAGTGGATTTTACCAAAACTCTTCGGTAAATAACAGCTATGTTAAAGAGAAACAAGCTTTACAAAATATTAACTAATATTACATTTACTTTTAATGATGAGGATAATGTTGCTACGTTTAATAGAAATTTTATTAAATATACAAATATAAGTTATGAACTATTAAGCATTATAAAATACAGAAATATAAAAACCTGGCCTAAATGGTGCATTTTAGCATGGTCTATTATTAAAACAAAAGTAAGTATTGACACTATGTTGTATAAGGTTGTGTTAAAGGATAGGTTATTGGAAGGGTTGATTTATTACAGGGCTGTACGAAAAAAAGTTGGTAGAAATAGTCAATAAATATTTCTAAACTATAGTCTTCCTATAATAGAATATAAAATATCAAAGCCCAGGAAGTTATTTTTTGTAAGAAAGAAAAAAGAGGAGTTTACAAAACAAACCAAATAGGATCAGATTTTATCTTTAAATACACACTGAATATTAAAATATTATCTACCGTTAATTTTTATTTTTTGTTTTATAATAACACTCATTAAGTCCTTTTTTCCATTGCCATAAAGAATAACATCTTTTATATTAATTTTTACTACTTCGGGCAATAAAGAGTTTTCATATATTCGAAATCATTTTCCTTGCAATTAACCAATGGTACAGCCACTTATTTGTTTTTTTTAATTTCAAGCACCTAATTATTTTATAAGGGAGTATATGGCTAAATCTAGCAACTTACATGTACGAGAGCACCATGTAAATACTCCATTCGATTGGAATTTTTCTTCTTATTTTTCCATTCTTACAGCACTATGCATCTGATAGCCATAAATTCTCCCGATATTATGCGCCTATATACATCACTGTTAGATGGAATAGAAATAACATTTTTTAAAGAATTATATACAGTCTCGCTTGCGGTACATAATAATTTTAAACCTTGATTTCTATAAACTTGAGTAAGAACAGGTAAAATATAATCTTTTACAGGTTCTTTTTGATGATACACTTTATAGGATAATTTTTAGTTTTTAACTCTTTCAAACAAAATTTCCTATTTGATAATCTTTCAAGTACTTATATTGGAAAAATCTTCTATTTTCATTTTCATCTTTAATAGTCAGCCAGTTATCAAGGCCGCTTACAGCATCTTTAGATATTAAGCGTAAGTTCTCACAACTCTTTCAGGTTCAACTTATATAAGCGTCCATAAAATCAAAATCTATTTTACCATCTTTGTGGGCGGATTTGGATACTTATATTCAAAGAAAGTTCATCAGCATCTCCTACAACTAAAACCTTATCGTAGCCAGGTTTTGCATATTCAATAGTAGAAAAAACCATGCTCCATTTTTGTTTCTACTTTGGGAACTATTTTCTAGCTTTAAATTGTCCATACCAGGTTTTTTCTATGGAAAAATCCTTTACACATTTAATAACTGACTCAAACCCTTTTTCATTATTATTTTTCTTTTATTAATAAATCAGTTTTTAATACTCATGATTTAAAGACCACTCGTGACATGAGTCATATTCATATTTCTCCATCTATAATTTATCAATTATTAAAACTGATATGCAGTCGGAAATATCAAATCTAAATCTCCATTCACACTTATATTCTTCACACTGAACATTTGAGTTTTTCTCGTTCAGTGAGGCATCCTATTTTGAGCTTTCATTCTCTCTTTTTTATTAAGTTAGTACTTCCCCGGCCTAAATAATCTACAACCGTCTTTTAAATCTTCAGTATTGGTTTTGCTATCCGTGAGTTTTGATTCAGTCCTAGACCATTTCAGGATCTATATAACCTTCATAATATTTGCTCTCAGTGAAATATTTCATTACTTTTTCCAAAACGAACTTCAGAATCTACTGTTCTTGATATGTCTTTCTTTGGCTCATCCATGTCCTTTTTAAGTTATTACTTAGCTTTTTACACACACGATCACTCACAGCATATCCATCATTAGAAAGTCCACCTCTAAATTTTACCACGCAGTTTCATCTTTTCCGATAACTCTCCTATTCTAAAACATAAATATATGTCTATTACCCTTGACTTTTCAATAAAATGATCCGGGAGCATTTTATACCTAGCAAGGTATTCTTTTCTAATATTTTATTATATTCTTTTAACTTTTCCAGGTCTGCTGGTATTTGAATATTATTGCAGCATATCCGCTTTCTCCATCAAAGAGACAATGCTTTTCCACAAATATCATTTCCATTTTCCTTCTACAGCTGAATAAGGAGTTTAATACAAATGCTATTACTGGAAATTTTTTACAATACTTCTTCTCCAAAAACATGAGTACCATTAAAATCTCTCAAAGGAATCTTTTATTTATTATATTAGAACTTTCCATCTCCATAAGTGGCATCATATTTAGGTACAGCATATAGATGTTAGAAATTTCTAAACCTAAATTCATTCTGCCAGTACCAAGTTTTTGTTTCTAATTCTTGTGGAGTTGGTTTTGTCCTTTGCATCTATTAGCATTTCATTCTTGTACAGCAACTAATAAACCACACACTTTCGGTTGATCAGACATAACTATCTTTACAACTAACTCCTTGCAGTTTCGAAGGTTAGCCACATGAAGGTAAGTACAACATCATTCAATTTATCACAAACCAACCAGAATACATTTCATTAAATAATTTTACCTGTAAAATCATTGTTAAACCAATTTTATAATACCAATTCCTAAGAGAATATCAACTATCTTTGAAAATATTCTTTTCCCAATTAAACTCTCCATTTACTGAGTTGTTATATTGTCTAGTAATGTAAGGTTCTTACAATATACAATACATGGCA